>Ga0180061_1000018_pt1 | contig 47020 bp, 54 predicted proteins | sample EasRivT27_16_10D_FD_121769 | JGI IMG/M metagenome (GOLD analysis project Ga0180061, IMG submission 121769) | Soil microbial communities from meander-bound floodplain in the East River, Colorado, USA - East River metaG ERMLIBT27_16_10D | ecosystem: Environmental > Terrestrial > Soil > Floodplain ...
AGGGAAATTATTACTCAAATATGCCTAAAATAGACCTTTTTTTCTCCGGACGTTCAGCCTTTATTGGCCTTCCATTCTTAATTAGGGTTGGAATAAGTTCATTGGCAAACGTTATTTCCTCAAGGACTTTATTAAATTCTAAGGGTGAATATATAAACACCAATTCGTCATTTTTATAATAGGCCAATTTTTTTAAAAAATTTGTTAATGATTCAAGAGATTCAAAAGGGCCAATTTGGTCCTCAAGGGGATCATAATCTTTATAAAGGGTTGAAATCTCTTGTTCTTTTATGGGTCCGGATTCATCAAAAAGGTAAAGAAGGTAATAGAATGAACCTTTTTCAAGGCCATAATTCATAAAGGAAAAAACAGCAAAAAGTTTTTTTTCACCCATCATTTTTATGCCCATATCCCAAAATCTGCCAAAATCCAGCTTTGGGGAGGAATTTCAAACTCAATCTTATCAGATTGATTTTCATATCTTTTTTCAATCTCGGGCTCGATTTTAATCAAGGAAATATTTTTTCTCAAAATTCCTTTAATCTTTTTTTTGCTCTTATCAGAATTATAAATAAAAACGCGTCTAATTTCCTGGAAATTTAGTTCTCCAGGAGATGCAGATCTGGTTTTCCAAAAAAACCTAATATTTGGAATTGATTCCAAATGGAAATGGGAAATATCCATATTTGCTAAAACTTTGTGCCAAAACTCCTTTTTTTTCTCAAAGTCTATGGACTTAAATTCATTCCCCTTAAATAAAAATAATCTTCCCTCACCCAGAGTTACATTTTCAAAATTTACATGGAATTTAATTTTGTCAATTTTAAGAGAATTTTCCAAAAGAAAACTATCCATTTTGTTTTTAATTTCAGTGGATAATTCCTGACAATCAACAAATACTTTCCCGCCATTTAGGAAAAATTTCAAAATTTTGGAAAATTGATCCTTATCAATCTTACTACCGGGAATAAAGTAAATATTTCCATCATTGGAGAAACTTGGGTTTCTTTCCTGTTCAAATGAAAAATGACTAAAAGTATTTCCAAAATTTTCTTCTAAGTACGATAGAATTCCATTTTTCTGAATATTATTATTTTCATCCTCAAATATTTTGAAAAAAGAAAGTGGAGAATAATTTATATCCTCCATAAAGGAAGAAGAAAATTTCCAAGGAATATATGTATCAATTACAATGTCATTAAACTGTTTTGAAAAAATACTCAAATCATTTTCTAAATCAACCAGGGCGATAGAAGGAAGACATTCCTGATTTATTCCCGAGAGGACATCGTTAAAATAATTCATTTTATCTTCGGTAATGGCCCTATTTATAAAATCCTTCGTGCTCCCGCCTAAAAATACAACCTTTAACTCCCCTTCCCAATTTTGATGGAGATTTTCTTGAGCAACTTTTCTATAAAGGGAATAAATAAAGGTAGTAAATTTTTTTATTTCCTTACGCTCCTCCTGAGGAGATTTAATTCCAGGAAATAAATCCTCCTCCATTGAGGTTTCAATATATTTGGCAAAAGATTTATGGAAGCAATTAGATCTATCGTTAAAAAAACTGACAAAGGATTTATTATTGAAATAACCACAATCAATCCCGTAAAGATCCCTACTTATTTTTTCGGTTTCGAAATATTCTCCCAAAACTTTTACGAAATTTCCAAATTCCTTAAAAATATTGGGGTCAAAATAAGAGTAAATTTTGTTATAAATCTTTTCTTTGTTAAGAACTGCGTAGGCATGGCCTTGAGGATTTTGAGAAAGAGTTCCTATTAAATGTGGGGGAAGACCCCCGTGGGAAAAAATTGGAGCAGGACCAATGGGTAAGAAAAAAATAATTTTTTTTCCCAATTCCTGGCCAATCTCATGAATTATTTTTAAGTCTGTCTCAGGTCTTTGAAGGCCAAAATCATACTTATTAGGCTTTTCAACGTGGAATGCCCAAAAAATTGGTACGATTATATTATTAAATGGAAAAGATTCAATTTTTTCTTTCCAAAGGGACGCGGAAGTCTTCCAATAATAAAACCAATTATCATTTACTTTCGCCACCTGGGTCATTTTATTTGACTCTCAACTACAATTTTAATATCTAAAATATTAACAATCGCCCATATTATAGTAAAGGAATTGAAACTATATTTTGTGCACTTAGTCTAAAAGGAAAAAAATCCCATGTGGTTTTTCACAGATGAAGAAAATGAATTAAAAGAGGTTTGTAAAGAATTCGCCAGAAAGGAGTTGGCCCCATATGCTGAAAAATTGGACAACCAAGAATCTTTCAACCTCAACGCTTTTAAAAAAATGGGAGAATTGGGTTTGCTTGGAATAACTGCCTCCCCAGAGTTTGGAGGAGCAGGACTTGGATGTTTGGCCGCGACCATTGTTATGGAAGAATTTGGAAGAGCATGTGCCTCTTCTACTCTAAGTTATTTGGCCCACTCTATCCTTTGTGTAAATAATATCGAACACAATGCTTCCCAATCCCAAAAAGAAAAGTTCCTTCCAAAATTAATTTCAGGTGAACATATTGGTTGTATGGGGATGAGTGAACCAGAGTATGGTTCTGATTCCTTAGGGATTCAAACCAAAGCTGTGAATAAAGGGGATCATTATTTAGTCAACGGGGCCAAGATGTGGATCACCAACGCCCAAAATGCAGACATAGGATTTGTCTATACCAGAACCGGACCTGCAAAAAAGGATATTTCCACTTTTATAATGGAAAAATCCAAAGAACATTTTAGTGTTGGAAAAGCAATTCATAAAATGGGGATGAGGGCCTCTCCAACAGGTGAGTTAATTTTTGAAAACTCCAAAATTCCATTGGAAAACCGGGTAGGTGAAGAAAATTCCTCCACCTACCATATGATGAAAAATCTTGATATCGAAAGAATAACAATATCCGGAATTTCGGTTGGAATTGCCATGGAATGTGTAAAAAAATGCGTAAAATATGCAAAAGAAAGAAAGCAATTTGGAAAACCCATCGCAAAGTACCAAATGATCCAAAAAATGGTGTCGGAAATGTCCGCTGAAGCCGAAATGATGAGAAGTTACCTCTATACTGCAGCAAAAGAATATGATTTAGGAAAAAGAAAAGCTGCTTCCGCTGCTAAAGTAAAATTGGCCATCCCAAAAATGGCCACGAAAATAGCTTTGGATGCGATTCAAATTCATGGAGGTTATGGATATAGTAGGGAATTCCCAGTTGAGAGAATGATGAGAGATAATAAACTGATGGAAATCGGAGCCGGAACGAATGAGATAATGGTACTTATTATCGCCAGAGATCTTTTCAAAGATTCCGACTCTTAAAGTCGGCTTTTTGCCATAATAATTTTCGGAATAAAACCGAAAAGAAAATTATTATGGCAAAAGATGATAAATCCACCAAAGTAATCACAAATATCCAAGAACTTCTAAAGTCTTCAGAAAAAGAAGCAGAAACATTACCTGCTGGGATAATTGTTATCGGCGGGGATCTTAACGGCACTCTTTTTGATATCTTAGAAGGAAATGATGTCATTGTTGGCAGAAATGTTGATAATCAAATTCAATTAGACTTCGAAGGAATTTCAAGGAGACATTGTAAATTCGCTTGGGAAGGTGAAAAAACATTTATTGAGGATCTTGGATCCAAAAATGGAACCTTCGTAAATAATACAAAAATTGCCGAAAAATTTGAGCTGCAGAAAGGGGATATCATAAAAATTGGACCCCTAGCTTTCAAATTTCTTCCTAAGGGGGACTCCGAAAGATTAACTTTTGATAAATTAAAATATGAAGCAAGCATTGATAAATGGACTGGAGCATTCAACAAAGCTTATTTTCTGAGATCCCTAGATTTTGAGACCCAAAAGGTTTTAATTACCGGCGATGATCTATCTTTAATGGTAATGGATATCGATTTTTTTAAAAAAATAAATGATCAATACGGCCACGACGCTGGTGATTTTATTTTGAAAGAGCTTTCTAACATAGTAAGAAATAGTGGAATTAGAAAAACTGATGTATTTGCCCGATATGGTGGGGAGGAGTTTGTAGTATTATTTCCAAACGCAAGCTTAAAAACCACACTTACAATAGCGGAGCGCCTAAGAGCTCAGGTGGAAAAACATGTATTTACCTATCATGGTAAAAATATCCCAGTAACACTTTCCATAGGTGTAAGCGATAGTAAATTCGGAATAAAAAATCCAATCGATCTTTTTAAAAAGGCCGATGAAGCAGTATATCTTGCGAAAAGGGGCGGTAGAAACCGCGTTTGTTCCTATTTAGATAAGACTTCAAAGGCAGCTTAAAATCTTTTAATTTCTTATTATTTAACCTATATTCTCTCCACCATATGGAACATCGGCCACAAATTAAAATTTTGCCTAACTACCTTATTGACCAAATTAAGGCCGGAGAAGTCATCGATGGTCCAGCTTCACTTATTAAAGAACTTCTGGAGAATTCCATAGATGCAAAATCCACCCAAATTAAAATTCAAGTAGAGAATAATGGGCTAGATTTAATTTCCATTGAAGATAATGGAATAGGCATTGATTTTTATAATTTACCTTTGGCATTTTGCAGACATGCAACCTCAAAAATTGAAAAATTTGAAGATCTCTATTCTTTAGGAACTTTCGGGTTCAGAGGAGAGGCCCTAGCATCAATTGCATCCATCTCAAGAGTTACTACCTTTTCAAAACCTATTGATGGGATTGGAGGAAAAATTTCTTTCCATGGTGGAAATCTAATTTCCCATATCTCAATGGAAAACCTAGAACAAGGTACCTCCATTTTGGTCAGGGATTTGTTTTTTAATACCCCTGTTAGATTTAAATTTATCAAATCAAAAATTTCGGAAAAAAATACCATCTTCAAAAATATTAATTATTTTATAATTTCAAACCCAGAAATCTGGTTTTCAGTGAAATGGGATGAAAAGGATAAAAATATTTTTATTCCCACAAATTGGCAGGATAGAGTCCTTCAAGTTCTTCCTAAAGGAGAATATAAAAAATTTACGGGCGAGTACGAAGGTTATCAGGTTAAGGGTTTTATTGAAATTAATTCTTCAAAAGGGAATCAAAAAAATCATCAATACTTATTTGCTAATAACCGTCCTTTCATAGACAGGTCTCTCCATGGGGCCATTATAAATTCAATGGAGGGTGTTTGGAAATTAAGTGAATCCGGAAATTATTGTATTTTCCTTTCAACAGACCCTGGAAACCTTGACGTAAATGTTCATCCCAAAAAAACCGAAATAAAATTTATTCAAGGATCAATGGTTTTTTCGCTCCTTAAATCCTCAATAAAAAACTCCATCTATAAATTAAAAGACCAAAGCCTTAAAAAAAATTCCGGACTTGGAAATTTCCTTGAAAACAATAATAATCAACTTGATTATGACAAAGAGGAAATAAATCGAGATCCATTTTTTAGATTAAGTGAAATTTATATCTTATTACCACTTAAGGCCCAATATATAGTTTTAAACATTCCTCTTTTATTAATGAATTTTCTCAAGATTAATTTAACCCCGATAGAAGAGGATTCTCAAATTCCTCTTCTAATTGGTGAACCCTTCAAATTAGAAAACGAAGAGGTGAGATTATTTCTAAAACCTTTTGGGTTTAATTTTGAAAAAATTGAAGAGAATAAAATGATTCTTCTAAGCATTCCACCCTATTTATCTGAGCTTCCCTTTAGAAAAATAGTTGGATTACTCCTTAATTCCCTTTCCAAAGAGGAAAAGGAGTTTGACGGATTCCCCTTCGATGATATAAAGCAATGGGAATTAAAGGTATCTTTTTCTCAAATTAAACATTTGATAAAGCCCTTTGAGGAAAATCTTTTGAATGAAGATTTTGCCAAGGTTCTTGATGATAAATATTTAAATTCTTTATTTTTATGAACGATTTCAAAAAAAATTATTTAATAATCATTTCTGGGCCAACCGCCAGTGGAAAAACTTCCTTGAGTTTGAGGATTGCTAGAGAAATCCAAAATAAATTTACAAAAAATGCTTGTATAATAAATTTTGACTCTCTCCTTTTTTACCAGGAATTAAATATTGGTACTGCCAAACCAACCAATGATGAACTTCTCGAAATAGAACATAAACTTATCAACATAAGATCTATAAAAAATCCAATTAATTCTTTTGAATTTGTTACCCTAGCCTCAGAGGAAATTTCCAAGGCACACCTCCTCGGTAAAATCCCAATATTAGTAGGTGGTTCAGCATTTTACTTGAGGGCCATGTTTACTGATATGTATAATTCTAAAACGTCATCTCCCGAAATAAAAAAGCAATTGGACGAATTATTAGCTATAGAAGGAATTAATGGATTATTAAATATTTTAAAAGAAAAAGATCCTGAATCCTTTAGGACTCTCCATAAAAATGACCATTATAGGATCTATCGAGCAGTGGAGCACTTTTTTTTAACTAGCACACCTATTTCTGAAGAAAAGAAAAAACGAGAAGAAAAAAATCCCTACCTATTAAATCCAGTGGGTTCAAATCTCTTCCACTGCTATTTAAATCCACCAAAGGAAATCCATCTAAATATAATTAAGGAACGAACAGAGAAAATGTTAAAAGATGGTTTAATAGAAGAAGTAAAAGGCATTTTATCCCAAGGTTTTAGTGGTAAGGAAAGGCCCTTAAGGGCCATTGGTTACCAAGAGGTTATTTCATTCCTTAACGGGGATATAAAAACCTTGGAAGATTTAAGTGAAAAAATTTTTATTTCCACAAGGCAATTAGCAAAATCCCAAAAAACTTTTTTCAAAAAAATTACACCAAAAATCGCCTACGATCCCACCAGAGATATAGATAAAATTTTTAAAGATTTGGAACTTTTTTTACAACAATAGGATCTTTGCAATACCCAGAAAGCTTAGAAAACCAATCACATCGGTCAGGGTTGTAAGAATTACCGTGCTTCCTACTGCAGGATCAGATTTAAATTTTTTCAAAAAAAGAGGAACAAGAGCTCCGAAGGTTCCTGCCACCAATAAATTAATTATAGTCGCCAAACCAATGGCCAACCCTATTTTATAATTTCTAAACCACAGAATGCTGGTGGCTCCAAGAATCAATGCAAATAGAAATCCATTAAACAAACTAAGAATTATTTCTTTTCTTATTGCTGGAAAAGCATTCTCCCAATCAACTTCTCCCAGGGTCATTTGCCTAACTGTAACTGCAAGTGTTTGGTTTGTAGCATTTCCCCCCATGGAGGCCACAATTGGCATTAAAATGGCCAAAGGAATAAAAGCCTTTAAGGTATCATCAAATTGGGCGATAACTAATGAAGCCAAAATTGCGGTGATTAAATTTATGAAAAGCCAAAATGCCCTTTTTTGAAATACTTCCCCAAGGATATTTTCCTGTTCAACTTCGTCATCCACCCCTGCAAGGTTAAACATTTGCTCAGTTGCAATATTCTCAATTACATCATAGATATCATCTGAGGTAATCCTTCCGACTAACTGACCCCTTGAATTTACAACTGGAGCGTAAGTTAAATCGTAGTCTTGAAATCTTTTTACAGCTTCAGAGATTTTTTCTGTATCTAAAACAGTCCTTTGTTCAGGGTATTCTCTACCTTTTATCAATTCTTTGAATTTAACATCAAACTGCATAGTAATTAGCTCAGATAAGGCTGCAGAAGCTATTAGGATATCAGTTTCATCAACAATAAAAACTTGAAAAATATTTTTTAATTTTTGTTCTTCTCTATCCAAAGCTAAGCGAGTAATTGCATCTCTAATGGAATCATTTATCGAGGCCTTGAAAACCTCTATCTGCATGATGGAACCGGCCTGAACATCAGAATATTTTCTTAGGGTGTTGATCTCATCCCTATCCTCTTTTTCAAGCTCTGATACAACTTCTTCGGCCTTAGAGGCATCCATATCCTCTACTTCCTGAACCAAATCGGTAGCATCGTCCGATTCCAACTCACTTGTGGCCTCAGCAAGGGTCTCATGGGAGAGAAGATTAATGGCCACCTTTTTAAGTTTCTCAGGTAATTCCAATAAGATTGGACCCAAATAATCTGAGGGTATCTTTACAATCGTGGATTTAAAAAGGTCTCTATCCTCAGAGTGGAGGCTTCTTAGATAACGTCCTACATCACTTGGATGCATTGGGTTATCATCAGGGTTTTTTAAAAATAATTCAAAGTCCTTTTTAAAATTTTCATCTATTTCCATACATACTTCTTTTTATCTTGAGGAAAAATTAGATGGACAATCTTATAATAATCCTAAATAAGTTTATTTTAAATGATTGAAAATAAGAAACTTAAAATAATTATCATTTCCGATGGTACCGGGGAAACTGCTACAGCAGTCTCTAGGGCCGCCATAACTCAATTCCCCGGTAGGGATGTTTATTTTACCCGGTATAAAAATGTCCGAACTAAAGACCAAATTGAGGCAATTTTTACTGAGGCCGCCGTCCACCATGATTTGATAATTTATACAATTGTTTCCCCTGACCTTCGGGAATATATTTCCACCTTATCTAAAGAGAAGCATGTAAGAAGTTTGGATCTTTTGGGCCCTACACTGACGGCCTTTGCTAATTATTTCGAACAAGAACCTAGTCCCCAGCCAGGACTCCTTCATGCAATTAATGACGACTATTTTCAAAGAGTGGCGGCCATGGAATTTACGCTCAATCATGATGATGGGAGAAATCTTGAATCAATACACCTCGCGGATATTATTTTAATTGGAGTTTCTAGGACTTCGAAGACCCCACTGGCCGTTTACTTATCCCAACATGGGATAAAGGTTTGTAATATACCCTTGGTAAAAGAAACATCCTTTCCCAAAGAATTATTCGAAGTGGATCAAAGGAAAATATTTGCCCTTACCATCGATCCTCATGCCTTAATGGAAATTCGGAAAAAAAGACTTAATCGTATTGGAGCTTCCAATTACAAAGGGGATTATGCCGACGAAAAATATGTTTTAGAGGAATTGGAATGGGCCAATCAATTATTCAAAGAAAATAAACGTTGGCCAGTTTTTAATGTTACAAACAAGGCCATTGAAGAAACTGCTGCGGAAATTTTAAGACTTATTCAAATGAGAGAGACGAATATTTTCAAACAGACAAAAAAGTAAGCTACATCTCAAATAAAACCTGACAGAAATCCACCATATCATCTTCTTTTTCAAACTTAATAGAAACTTTTCTTTTGACCGACCTTCCACTACTTTTGAAAAATACATCAAAGGTATTGGGTGAAGCTACTCCTTCATCATTTAATTTCAATGGAAAAGGTATCCCTCGTTTGGTGGTTATTGGAATTTTTTCAGTTCTTGGTTCACCAAATAATTGAAATTCAATTTCCCCCTCAGCACACTGATTTGTCATCTTAAGGTACGCATATTTGGCAATGGGGGTATCAGGTATTTCGATTTTTAACCGCCTTTGATCTTTTGGCAAATTGATTTCCTTTACAAAATGTTCCTTTTCAAAAATTTCCACCCTTAAAAATAATTTTTTATCTTTTGGTATTTCAACGCCACCAAAAACGTCTACTGTCTGAATCACCCCATTTATATAAACAAGATGTTTGGATTGATCATAATTTGTCAAAACAACTTCTCCCATTATTACTTTTTCGACTTTTGGGACCTTCGAAGCAATAGCTCTTTTTACAATTTTTTGTTTTGTCTCAATACCTAAAGATTGATTAATTCCATTATCGATACTTGATTTATTTTTATCGTAAACAAAATATAGAGCAACCAATGCTACAGATCCGTATAATAATATTTTTTTTATCGGTTTTTTCTTGGGTTTTTTGGCGTCTAATATTTCCTGAACATCCTCATACTTTTCTAATTGTTCGGTTTTAAAACCTTGATCCCTTAAGTCTTCTTTTTGGGCCAACGTCAAAGTAGATCTAATCTCGGGTTTTTCAACCTTCAAATTTCCTGAAGTTATTGCATTGGTTTTGGTTCCCTCTTTAAAAACCAATTCATTACCGTCTTCTCGGATTATTTTTTCTTCTTTCTTGATTTCGGTGGGGGCCTTTGTTGCGGAGGTTAAACCTTTTTTAAAGGTGAATCGCTTGGTTTTTTCCTCCTTGAATCCAAAATCTAACACTTGCTCCTTTTTAAACTTAGGTTCCTCTTCTTCTTTTTTTCCTTCCGGAACCTTCTTTTCTGGTAAGGATGTTCTACCTTCTTTTAATTCTTTTAAAAAAGGATTTATATCGATTTTTCCAAATTCAAATAATTTTTCCCTATTTTTTTTAATATCCTCGCTGAACAACTGGTTAGAAAAATATCCAAGGTCAGAAGGGTTAAATTCTGGAAAATTTTTAAATAGAAATTTGGTCAGGGCCCTATCCATGAAATCACAATTTTCGTAACGATTATTCCTATCTTTTGAAAGACTTTTTAGAACGATTTCATCCAGTTCTTTGGGTATCTTTGGATTAATGGAAGAGGGTGTAGGTATTTTGCATTCTTGGATTTGTTTTAAAACAGCTAAATCATTTTCTGCCTTGAAGAGCTTTCGGTTGCAGAGCATTTCCCAAAATGTTATACCTGTTGCGAATTCATCATATCTAGGATCAAGTTTTAATCCCTCAAGATATTCTGGTGCCAAATAAGATAATTTCCCCTTTATGGTACCAGCACGGGTAGATTCTGCGCTGGTTTCAGCTTTGGCAATTCCAAAATCGATTACCTTTACAGCTCCATCATAACTTAGCATTACATTATGAGGAGATATATCCCTATGTATAATTTTTGTTTCTTTGCCTGTAAGCTTGTCAATTTTCGTATGAGCGTAGTGAAGTCCTCGACAAATCTGAGATGCCACATATATTGCTACATCTGTTGGGAATACAAAGTTTTTTTCCCTTAATTTTTTCAAATATTCTTGGAGATTTTTACCTTCACAATATTCCATCGCAACATATAAGTGTCCCTCTACTTCCCCGTAGTCGTAGGTTTGTATAATGTTTGGATGGATCAAGTCGAAGGTAACTTTGATCTCGCCCATAAACATTTTTTTGAAAGCTTCGTCCTTCGAAAATTGCTCCCTAATCATTTTAATGGCCACAATTTTATCGGCCTGCTCTCCAAGATATCTGGCCCTAAAAATCTGTGCCATTCCTCCATCCACAATATGGTCGAGGATTAAATATTTTCCGAATCTTTTTAACTTATAGTCCTTTTCTGCCACGGCGGTGAGCCTCCACCTAATTATCGGGAGATAGGGACAAAACCTTATTGATTTTTAAGAATTGATTTAATTGTTGACCGGGATTCTTGACTTAAATCATTAAACTTGATTCCAAAACCTGTTTTATCCTCAGAAACAGATACAATTTCACCTTTTGCCACAAAAGAAAAAGTCGGGTTTTCCTTATGAACATTCATTGAAATTTCATTCCCTAGAGTTCCAGGAAAATCATTTATCAAAATTTTCATTCCCCCCTCAGATAAATTAATGCAAATTCCTTCAAGGAATTTTTGTTCACTTTCAAAAAAAACTCTCGCAACAACAGGACTTCTTTCATTCTTTCTTTTTTCTTTAGGTGCTAAGTCCTCTTGTTTGATTTTTGGGAATATTTTTTTGGTTAGGGGACATTCTCCAAGAGGCAGAAATTCTTCCATTCCTAATGCCATAATTAAGGTTTTCTCGTTAACTCTTTTTTCCTCTGCGAATCTTATAATTTGATCAATTGAAAACCATTGATCCAAAATCTTTTCTTCCGTTCCTCTGTCTGGACCAATTTTAATGGAAAATATTTGACCTTTTTTATCTATACTATTCCAGTCAAATTTCTTTTTTGGAGAAATTATTGGAATTTCAGGTGGGGCCACTTCTGAGAAAAGGTAGGAAAAGGTTTTAACTTCTTGCAATAGTGTCCAATTCTCCATTCCACTTGTCCAAACATAACTATCTTTTAAAAGGCTTCCTTTCTTAAATAAAGCCTCCATTTCCGACTTTTCCACCGGCCCAATTTTTTCATTTCCTTGAACATAGAACCATTTTTCAGACATTTTTATTCCCCTATCATAATAAAGCGTTAAAATTAGGTTTTTTATCGAACTATTTAAGTATATTATTTCTAATTAATTTTACCTCATTCATCGCCATTTCCTTTTAAAATTTTAATAAGTTATAAAAAATTACCGAATTGTAACTTATGAAATATTTTTTGTTTTCTATTATTTTAATCTTAATTTCTTGTGGAAAAGAAAAATTCTCTACAAATAAGTTATTGGACCGTTATAAAACTACCGAAACCCAAAAATTAAATTTCCCAGGAAACGAGTTTTCTAAATTTACTACTGTTAAACCAAAAGTAGATTTCCTTTTCCTTTGGGACAACTCCTCCAGTACCAAATTAATTTCTAATGAAACCAGATATGCAATGGCCAATACAATAAACCTTATTTCAGAAAATTTTGATTATAGAATTATTATCTCGCCTCTTTTAGGCGACGAAATTCCTAACCCTTTTTGGGAATCTTATATTGTTTCTGAAGATTCAAGCTCGGTTCCTCCAAGTTTACTTTCACGATGGACTAGGCCTGGATATGGTGCAGAAGCCATCTTTAATCTAATCCCTAAAGGATCCTTAGAAAACGGTATTTCAAGGGCATATAATTTAACGAAAGCTGGATTTGATTATGGATTTTATAGAACAGGTGCCCATACCATAATAGTCATCCTTTCCAATGGGGATGATAATTCCTGGATGGCAGATTCCAACTATGCATCAGGAATTGGACAATTTGAATTTATAGATAATTATGCAGCAAAATTTAAAACCTTAAGGGATAACAAAGGTTCAAAAACATTCCGATTTTTATCAGTTGTGGCACATTCTCCCTGTGCAGGTTCTAAAACCGGATCAACTTATAAGGCAATGTCCGCCAAATTATATTCATTCCAACAACAAAGTCCTTTTCCAAGCGCTGTCCCTCAAGGCGGGACACCGGATAGCTTTGATTTTTGTAACTTACAAAGCTTTTACCGACTTTTTGACGGGATAAACGCAGCAATTACTCCCGACAATATCCCCTACACTTATAACTATTGGCCTATTACCCGAAATCCAAATTGGATCTATGATAAAAACCCCGAAAAAGTTAAAGTTGCTGTTAAAGATCCCTTAGGGAATATTACGCAATACCTACCCTACAATTCTTCGAATGGTTGGAGCTTTGTGGATGGATGGAAAGATAATTTAAATATTATAGAGTGCCCGATTCATCCAGAAATTAACTGTAATCCCCCCGATGCAAAAGGAAAGGTTGAAGTCTCTGGGTATTTTATAAAACTTAATGGGACCGCAAGGATTAAAAATCCCATGTTTTTAGATATCGATACACAAACTCCACCGGAATTTTATGGATATGTAAGGCTTAAATATAAACCTTGGAAGGATCCCAACAAACCTATAACAGATTCTATCAGGGTCAAAATAAACGGAATAACTATACCCTCTAGCGGGTTTGAATATATTGGATACATTCAAAATCAAAACGTAAAAATTAAAAGTAATTCCGATTTTACCCCCGACACAGTAAATCCTCTTTTTCAAACTGGATATTTCTTAAGATTAAAATCAACCTGGGTTTTTGGAGCTGGTGATACGGTTGAAGTGGATTATTATCCTTCTGGATCCTAGATTTTTTTAAGAATTATACTTAAAGCTTCCCCTCCGCCTATACAAATGGACGCCATCCCATATTCCGATTTTGTATGCTCCATTGCTGACATTAAGGTTACGACTATCCTGGCCCCCGAACATCCTATGGGATGTCCAAGAGAAACTGCACCACCGAAAATATTAACCTTCTTATGGTCTAATTTTAAATCCTTCATTGCTGCCAAAACTACGCATGAGAAGGCTTCATTTATTTCATAAACTCCTATCTTATCCCAAGTTAAATTGGCCTTTTTAAGTGCCCTGTTCATGGCCTCAGCTGGCGCGGTAGTGAACCAGGTAGGATTTTGGGCAAAACCTCCATAAGAAATAATTTCAAATTTTGCTTGGTTCTTATATTTTTCTGACCCCAGAATTAAAGCAGCTGCTCCGTCGTTTATTGAGGAAGCATTTGCGGCCGTAATGGTCCCTTTTTTTTCAAATACTGGAGAAAGTTTTTTCATCTTTTCAAAATCAGCTTTAAATGGTCCCTCATCTTCTTCAACTAAGTGGGTTCCTGATCTACTTTCTATAGGGACAGGAGTTATTTCTCTTTTAAAAATTCCATCCTTAATGGCCCTTTGAGCACGGAGATAAGACTCTTTACTGTAATCATCTTGTTCTTCCCGGGTGAAATGATATTTGGATACACATTCTTCAGCACAATTTCCCATTGGCCGATCTGAGTAGACATCCCAAAGTCCATCATGGCTCATCGAATCTTTCAATTCACCGGAACCAAATTTTATTCCTTTTCTGGAATGTGGTAAAAAATGGGGTGCTAAAGACATACTCTCCATCCCCCCAGCAACCACTAGGTTATTATCCCCTGATTTTATAGACTGTACCCCTATAATTATTGATTTCATTCCAGAGCCACAGACCTTATTTATTGTGGAAGCAGGAACTGAATCCGGAATACCTGAAAAAATGGATGCCTGCCGGGCGGGTGCCTGCCCCGTGCCGGCCTGAATTACATGCCCCATAAAAACTTCATCAATATTCCCTGGGGATATATGGGCCTTTTCTAAAGCGCCTTTGATGGCAACTGCACCTAGTTTGGGAGCAGAAATTCCCGATAAAGCGCCCATAAAGGCCCCGCTTGGAGTTCTTGAACCTGATAAAATATAAACTGCCATGGCTAAATCCCTGTAATAATTTTAATATTTTGAAAATTATCAAAAGAATTACTCTTTGGCAGGCAAAAATTTTGAAATTATGATAGGGAACCCTCATGCACTCAAGAAAGACACATGATCAAGAACATAATAAACTACCTTCAGACTGGCTTAACGAACTTAGGGAACTTCTAAATACTACCTATAGGGAACAGTGTGAAAAGAAAAATAAATCATTTTTAGTCCAGGGCCATACATTCTCAAATGAAGTAGTTTTAGTTATTTCTTTTTTGGATGAAAGAAGTCTTAGTTCAATACCCATCACCTTAGTCCTATCTGCTGATGTTGATGATAAAACCAAATCCGATAAACTCCTTGAAGTACTTGTTGAATTTGTTGGGATATTTTTTGACCAGGTTTTTTCAAAAGAAGATTGGGATGAATATAATTCCAATTGGGAAATGGAAATCGTCAAAAAATACGAGATCCACTATTTAATCTCTAGAGAAAATATTTTGCTTTCAATGAAGGCAGATGAAATTTTAAAAGAGTAGAATATTATTCTGTTTCTACAAGGGTCTTAATACTTCCTTTAGTTTCATAGGCGATATCTCTTTCATCATCAAAATCTTCCTCCTCGCCATCTTCGAATCCGTCACCTTTAGTATCAATATTTAATTCTTTTAAAACTTTATAAAAACTCTTATCGTCTTGAATATCATCAAGGACATCACTAATGAATTTCAAGGGTATTTTTGAAAATACCAAAAGAATCACATCATTGAGTCTTCCATTTAGAATAATTTCCTCGCGATTTTTTATCTCTCCCCAATTTTTAATATAATGTAAACGGCAGAAGCCATTTGTGGTGGCCAAATTGTCACAATCCTTTTCAAGGCATTCATCAGATTTTGAATCAAAAACCTCAAGGGATTTCATCGATTCGAAAATCTCTTTTAGGCCTAAGTCCTTTTTTACTTCTGACAAAGGTAATTGAAGAATCTCTTTTGCTTCTAAAAGTAATTGAGCGGCGGTTTTTTTCTTTGGTGGTTTCTCTTTAATTTCCTTAATTTTTACTTCTTTAACCTTAACCACTTTCTCTGGTTTAGTTTTTACCTTCTTCTCAACTGCTTTCTTTATTGGTTCTTTAACTTTTTTCTTTTTAACAATTTTAGGCTTGGCCTTTACTTGAATTTTCTTGGCCTTCTTTTTGGGAGCGGCCTTTTTAATCTTCTTTTTGACCACTGGCTTTTTTTTAATTACTTTTTTCTTGGCCTTTTTCTTTGCCATAAAACTTTACTCCATTGAATTATAATCACCCGAAGGTTAATAATTTAATATCTTGACGTCAACCGCCATCAAGAATTTAACTCTAGATTGGCTATAACAAGTCGCTGTATTTCTGAAGTCCCTTCATAGATTTCTGTAATTTTTGCATCTCTAAAATGACGCTCAACCGGATATTCTTTTATATATCCATTCCCCCCACAAACTTGAATGGCCTTGGTCGTAATCCACATTGCCGCTTCGGAGGAGAATAGCTTGGCTTGGGCGCTTTCTTTAGAGTAGGGACGTTTCTGATCCTTTAAAAAAGAAGCATTTTGGACCATAAGCCTTGAGGCTGCAATTTTTGTACTCATATCTGCAAGAATAAATTGAATTCCCTGAAAATCACTAATTGGCTTACCGAATTGAATTCTTTCTTTAGAGTATTTTTTTGCATAGCGAAAAGATGCTTCAGCTATTCCTAAAGCCTGGGCTGCAATCCCAATCCTCCCTCCATCTAAGGTTGCAAGAGCAATGCTAAATCCTTTGCCCTTTTGACCAAGAAGGTTTTCCTTTGGAACTTTAACTTTTTGAAAACTAATTTGGGCCGTGGAGGATCCTTTAATCCCAAGTTTATCTTCACATTTGGCCACATTAAAGCCTTCAGTTTTGGTTTCAACGATAAATGCACACATACCTTTATGGTCTGGAGTCTTTTCCGCCTTAGCAAAAACTATTGCAATAATTGCTTCCTTTCCATTGGTTATAAAATTTTTAGTACCGGTAATCTCAAAATAGTCACCTTTATCCTCAGCAAAAGTAGTCAAGGAACCTGCATCTGATCCTGCATTAGGTTCGCTTAAACAGAAGCATCCAATAAATTCCCCAGTCGCTAACTTTGGAAGATATTTTTTTTTCTGCTCCTCGGTGCCAAATTGCAGAATCGGAAAAACACAAAGGGAGTTGTGTGCGGAAATTAAAACCCCAGTGGAGGCGCATCCTCTTGAAAGCTCCTCCATAATTATGGAGTAGGACATATAATCTAACCCTGCTCCATTATAAACCTCTGGAATAAATATTCCAAAAAACCCCATTTCCGACATTTTTTTCTTCAAATCATCAGGGATTTTTTCATTTTTATCAATTGAGGCCCCCAATGGGCATACTTCCTTGTCTGCAAATTTTGAGGCCATTTCTTTGATTTCTTTATATTCATCAAGCATAATTAAAAAATCCTTTTCCGCTTTTTTTTCCAAGTCTTCCGGCCATCACATAGTTTTTAAGAAGGGGACAGGGTCGATATTTAGAGTCCTTAAATCCTTCATATAAAACATCCATTATGGCCAGACATGTATCAAGTCCAACAAAATCCGCTAATGCAAGGGGGCCCATTGGCTGATTAGTACCTAACTTCATGGCGGTATCAATATCGTGGGGGGAGGCTATCCCTTCATAAAGGACGAAAATGGCTTCGTTGATCATAGGCATTAAAATTCTATTGACTGCAAATCCAGGAAAATCGGAAACGTTTATAAATGTTTTTCCCATTTTTTCAGCAACACTTTTAACCGTGTTGTAGGTTTCATCATTGGTCTCAAGCCCCCTAATTCCTTCAACTAGTTTCATAACTGGGACAGGATTCATAAAATGCATTCCCATGACCTTATTTGGCCGTTTAGTTTGAGAAGCTATTTCAGTGATGGAAATTGAGGATGTATTTGAGGTTAAAATTGCATCCTTTTTCACAACTTCATCCAAAGTCTTAAAAAGAGAAAATTTTACCTGCTTATTTTCAGTTGCGGCCTCCACAACTAAATCACACACTGAAAGGGGATCTTTTTTTATCCCTGCTTGAATCCTTTCTAAACTCTCTACAACAAGTTGCTCATCCCATTTCCCCTTTTCCTTGCCTCTGTGTAGCTGGTCCTTTATAAATTTCAATGAGTTAGATAACATTTGATCGCTCACATCATATAAAATTACCTCAAAACCTGCCATTGCCGCAGTTTGAGCAATGCCTGTACCCATCTGGCCTGCACCCACTACTCCCATAACTTTAATCATTTCCTAATCCTCTTTTTTAGGTAAATCTAGGCCCTAAAATGAATCTTTTCAACTATTAAGGCTTGCCAAGGTCCTACATTTGGAATAAAAACATTCTCTAATATTTATTGCATCACAAGGGGAGCAGATCTAGTGAATCATCCATCAGCAGAAAAAAGAGTTAGACAAACAAAAAAGAGAACTCTTCAAAATAAAGTTAAGTCTTCAAAAACAAGATCTGCAGTTAAAGAACTAAGAACTGCAATTTCTGAAAAAAATAAAGAAAAAGCCGTTACTTTGTTTCCAAAAGTACAAGGTCTTTTGTCAAAACTTGCTAAAAGTGGCGTAATTAAAGCAAAAACAGCTTCAAGAGTTTCTTCTCGTTTAGCAACTCAAGTTAACGCTATCTAATTACTTTCGAGCAAACAAAGACGTAACTTTTCCTTCAGATTCTTTTTAATCTTGGCTTCAGTTTGGAGATCTCCGAACAACTTTATCTCTTTTACCAATTCTTCCTTGGTCCATAACTTGGCAAAATTAATTATATCCCGTTCATAAGGCTTAGTTGAAGATAATGTTGAAGTATCCAACATTTTAATAAAATGCCCTATCATAAAAGAAATAAATTGGTGCCAGTTAAAATCTTCATTTCCGCTTTCTAAAAGTTTAGCGAAAAATTCCTTTTTTTGTTTTTTTGAATACAGCGTGGCCATAACAAAAAAATCAATCTTATTGGGAGGAATCAATTTTGAAACTTCTTTTAATGTAGGAATATTATTTATAGAATTGAGTTTAATTATTTTCAGAGCATTAATAAAAGATCCTGATTCGTTTTCAATATTATCCAAAAGATATTTTTTTATTTCTAGATTTAACTGAACTTTGATTTCCTTTGCGAAGAAATCTAAAAGTCTGTCAAATTCCCAAAACATTACAGGTTCTACTAAATAACAAACCATTGTTTTTTTTTCAGATAACTTTTTAAAAAATTTTGAATTTTTTAAAAATGACATTAGTAAATAACTATTAGATATGTTGATTGAGTTATTAAGGAGTAATTCCTGAACTTTATCACTCACTTCCTCACTATTTAATACCAAATAACAACAATTATTGGAAAATAGTCCCGGATTTAAAAGATTATCTTCAACCCATTCGATTGTTAGTTCTTTTCCTAAAAGGACATGGAACTCCATCGACAAAGTCTCTTTTACAAATTGAGAAACTCTGGATTGATATATTCTTTCTAAAAAGGGGTCGGAAACTGATAAAGCATAGATCCCTTTTAAATCAGAATTTAAAATATGAGGATGATTGTCTAAGATGCCCCAAGGTTTTTCCTTAAAAAGCATTAATCATTTCCTCCTTAAATCTATTTGCAGAAATTCTTGCCATCCTTTTAATAGTAGCGGTTATAAAAGAATGATTTTTTGTAAAATTTAAGACCCCTCCATCATCAACGTTTTCGTTAATGTCTAAGGAACCAGTAAAAGATAACTTAACATCCATGGTCCTATCAAAGATTATTTTTGGATGAGATTTAATCAACTCACCATTTTCACTGGTTAAAATTTCCAAAAGCTCCTTTGATGGTTTTTTAATTAATATCAACCTAACCATAAGATTCACCTGTTTATTAAATGGTAAATAAAGGGGATTTCGTACTCCCATCGAAGGCTGTAAAACCCCTGAGGTAAACTTCTCGGTTATTATGGTTAGGGTCTCCCTTTTATATTGCGGAGAAGAAATTATACCTAAAAGTACTGCATCACTGTTTTTACCGTCTCCATTAGATATTTTAAGACCTGAGTATTCCGAAAAAAGTAAGGAGTATTCTGCGGTAAATGGTCCATTTACAGAGGACATAATGGAGCGATTCACAAACATGGGAATGGCCAGACTTTTTATTTCAAGATAATCAAAAGGATTACTTTGGCTCCGGAAACGGTATCCCGAACACCCCAGGGTAAGAAGTAATAAAAATAACGGTAAGCGAAACATCGTCGCACCTTAACATTTTTCTGGCGAATTCTCTAGCTCACTTTTCTTTTTAGAAAAAACTTTTAAACTAATAAGATAAACTTGGAAGCGTCGTATCATGTTTAAAAAATTAAGTTCTTTTTTTAATGACCACAATTCATCCAAAAATTCCAAGGTTAAAAGGCAAAGTTTAAGAAGCCATACCCAAATCTTTGATTTTTTAGACCTAGTTAGAGGTTGGGAAAAAATTGTAGGTCCCAAACTTTCAAGGACTACAATTCCTCTAAAGAATCAATTTGGAAATTTGACTGTACTTACTAATGAACCAGCGATTTCTCAAACCCTAAGTTTTTTAGAAGAAGATATAAAAAAAAATATTTTCAAAGAATTTCCTAACCTAAAAGGTAAAGTTAATCGAATTTTTTACCAAGCCAACTCAGCATTTTTTGAAAAGAAACTTGAGGAAGTCCTTAAAAGAGAGAAAACAGGTAAGCCATTTTTCCATCCCTATGATCCGAAACATATTAAACTTAAACAAGAGGCAGAAAATACTTTCAAAGATATAAATGACGGAGAAATCAGAAATCTTTTAATTTCCCTTTTTATCCAAAATGCTTACAACCAGTAAATTGGTCTTTTTGTCCAAAGGTCTTTTTGAAAAAGAAAAATAACTACCAAATTCCAAAAATAATTCTTCCATGTTTTTTTTCCCATTTTCCCTATACAAAATGTACCCCTTTCCCTCAGGCAACAGACACAATTTGAAGAAATTTAGAAGTTCCCCGTAAGATCCTTCTATAAAGAATCTACATTTATTTTTTCGGGGATCCAAAGATGGTCTGCCTTTTCCTGGGAAAAAGTAGGGGGGATTGGACACAATCAAAGAATATTTTTTTTGGGCCGAAAATTTTCTAAAATCAACATTATGAAAATCGCAATACTTTTTTTCTCTTCCTAAAAGGTTTAAATTTTCATAAAAAAAATCTTTAAAATCTTTTTGTATCTCCAAAAAATCAAAATTTATTTTCCGACCAAGATTTTTTATTATTTCAATACCTAAAACCCCACACCCCGCACCAACGTCCATGCACCAGGAACCTTCAGGCAATAACACCATTTCCTCCGCTACAATTTTTGCAAGCTTGGTGGAATCTTGGGAAAATCGATAAAAATCAGGTTGAAAGTAGTCTGAGTTTGGTTTCAATTTCTTTGGCATTTTTTCCGACTCTTTGAATTTTAAAATTCCTCTCATTTTGGAAGAATATAATTGTGGAGGGATTTCCAGATAAATTGTCCTTGGTAAAATTTACTAATACCACTTGGCCCAAATTTATCTTTTCAAAGGCTTTGGCTTCTTCCAAGGTTTTAGCTGGTGGTTCATCCGAGCGATTTAGAGAGGTTGTGGTTATAGGGGCGCCTTCATTTTCTATAATTTGTTTTATTTCTAGATTATCAAGGCAACGAAAGGCTATGTATGGGCTGTCACCTATTAACCAGGGTGGAACCTCCATCTTTAACCACTCCTTTGGAAATCCTAATGTGACCTCCATTTTAAGGATTTCTGCCAGATAGAGAAGATTCCAATTTATGGGAATCTTAAAATATTCCTTAACTTGATCGATACTGGAGAATAATATTGAAAACGGCTTACTTCCTCTTGATCCCTTAAGAGCATTTATTTTTTCATAACCCTGCTTAGAAAAAATATTCGAACCCATGCCCCAAACGGTGTCAGTAGGATATAAATAAACCTGATCTGTAGATAATCTATTTTTCAAAAAATGTTACCCACCATAATAATTCCTCACTTCTATCTCCCAATTTTAGCAGTTGGTAAATACTAAAATTTAAATTTTCACCTTTTTTCAACATATTTAGAAAAAGTGTCCGTTTTATTTGGAAGGTAGGCTTTGAAAGCTCAGGAATCTCCTTAGACATGATCTCTTTCATTTTCGGATTTTCCAAAGATTCTAATACCAGAAACTTTTGATATGTGCTTCCTGTATTCCAAAGATCCTTAAATATTGAAATGACTTCAGATCTAAAATTTTCGAATGGATAAAAAGTAAAAATCCAAGGAAAGGATCTACCATATTTTGAGACGCTTTCCTTATCCAGAACTTCTTTAAGAAATTGCATTACCTCTGCTTCATGTGTGGCAGGAATAAGCTCCAAAAACCAAAATCCAATAAATGGTCTTCCATAATTTCTGGAGCCCAAGAAATTTTTCATTTCAGATAAAGTCCAGTCATTAGACCAAAAGGAATGATTTTTAAAACTTTCAGAGGGGTAAAGATTAGATAATTGGTTTATTAACATTTTTTTTAACATTTCATTTTTAAATTTTAATTTGAACTTGGTTAAAAAAACTTGAATGACTTCGCGAACCTGGTTTTTTAATTCTTCAGATTCAATAACCCGCTGAAATAATAACTCCTGCGGTTCCATATTTATTATTTTTTTTGCAATCTTTTTTGACCAAGCCTGATTATCAGAATCAAGGGCCACGGAAAGCTCTAATAAATACCTAAATAATCCCTCTGGCTGTTTTTGTACTGTTTTCAGAATTAAAGCATTTCTTTTTATATTATCTTTTTTCTCATTCATTTCCTGAATAAAAAAACCGATAAACTCCTTTTGAGGGTTTTTGAACTCATCGGTCAGAAAAATTTCTTGTATTTTTTTCTTTTCTACATCAGTGCGAAATCTTTTCAAAATTTTTTCTAATGATTCTTTTTTATTATTTACCTGGCTTAACTGAAATAAAAATTCTTCCGAAAAATGATTTCTGCATTTTGTAATAAATTGATCAATTTCCTGGTTTTCCCCTCCCCTTTTGGCAAGAAGGATTAAAATTTTATGGTCAAAATCTACTCCACTACAGTCTTCCATAGGCAATTTGACTTCAATCTTTTCAAAATAAAAACCGCCTATATCTAATTGAGGGTAAATAATACCGTTTTTTAAATTAAAGGGTGATGAACCTTGAAGATTTTTTTTTTAAACATTTCCCCTAAATGTGTTTGAGCATCTGCGGATGGTAAATTTATAAAAAATGTTGTGAAGATAAAAAGGAAAATTGGGATTAAACTTAATTTGGTTGATGAATCTTTTTCCGGAGCGGTTAAAACATCTTCTGCTTCGCCCATTGGATTAAAACCTTGGACAAAATCCCCAAAAACATATTTTTCTACGAGTTCTTTTTCTTTTACCTTAAACCAAAATCCATTACCGGAGGATATTTCGTCTTCAGATGTAAGGGTATTTTCATTTATAAGGTGTTTTATTTTTTCTTTGGAAACCGGCCCTAAAATTTGATTGTGTTGTGTTCTTATTAACCATTCTTTTTCCATGAATTGATTTCCTTTTATGTATAAACTCTGGGAACTCTTTCGGTAAGTTGACAAAAAATTTCATAAGGAATTGTTCTTGTTTCATCAGAAAAATTCAAGATTTCTCTAGGGTCATTTCCCCAAATAACCAAATTTTCCCCAGTTCTAATGTCCTCCTTGGACTCCAACGAGAATAAAATTTGGGACATGTCCATATTTACCCTTCCAATAATAATTCCTCGATGGCCCTTATGGTCCAGGTGAGCACCCTGATATCTGGTTGAAAAACCATCTCCATATCCCAAAGCAATTATGGCCATGATTCCATCATGCGGACATGGAGTTGCCCCATAACCGATGGGCATCCCTTTTTTAACTTCAAAGGTCAGAATGATATAAGTCTCTAATGAAGAAATATTTTTACCTGTCCATTTAGATAATTTTCGATTTTCATTATTTAAACTTGATGGCCCATATAAAATAAGTCCCGGACGAATATGACTCTCCTCCAATCCAAACCCTTGTTCAATTGCACCGGAATTAGCAAGGGATGTCTTTTCTATGATGATAGAATTATCTTTAAACACTTTTTTTACTTCCGAAAAGGAATTCAATTGAGATTGATTATTTTCATTATTTAAGGGGTAGGAAGCAGAGGAAAAATGACTCATTAAATGGTAAATCGATTTTCTTCCAGAATCTTTGATTTTTCTTGCTACAAAATTGGCGTCTTTGGATAGAATACCTAGTCTATTCATACCCGTATTAAATTTTAAACAAAGAGGGAAATGTTTAAAGTCTTTCTCTCCCAAAAAATAATCTAAATCCCCTATGGTTGCTATTACTGGAATTATTCTATTTTGTTTAAATTTTTCCTTATTTTCGGTGATAGGCAGTTGAAGGTCAGAAAAAACATAAATTTCAAATTTGGAATGGGGTAATTCCTTTCTTAATTTTAATGCCTCTTCCAAGGTAGCTACCCCAAACTCTTTAATTCCCAATTTTTCATGGGAAAATTTCACAATAGGTATCATTCCATGGCCGTAGGCATCAGCCTTTACCATAAAGAGGACTTCTTTCTCGGGCGCCAAAGCGGTTAACTTTCTAAAATTTTCCTCAAGCAAAGATAATTTTATATTTAAACGACTTCTAAAATGCATTTATTTCCTTATGAACATCACTTTCCCCAAAAAGATACCTTAGGTAGGCCTTTACTGATGAAGGAATCATTTTAATTTCACCCTTCACCCCACTGCCAAGGACAGGTTCTTTATTATCGAAGTAATTATAATAAGGAAACTCAACATTTATCTCCCTTAATAGATCAAATAATTCATTTCCCTTGGTCCAATCTATTAAGAAGGCAACATGGGAGTGGCCCATCAAAGTTACTGAAAAGTCACAATTTAACCTTTTCTTTAATGGCAAAATAAAATCGGTTAAAAATTTTTTCCAATCAAACCTATTTTCTTTCATTAAAAAATAAATTACCGAGGATAAATTTAGGTCTACCAAGGTAAGTTTTTTGGCGTGGATACTTAAATTTTCATCCAATAGATCAAAAAGTTCCCAAGAATTAATCATTTCTTTGCTCTGAGTCTCAAAGAAATTTTCTTTAAGTTTATATGAGGCAAAAATTCCACTTAAAAATTTTTCAAAATTTTCCCAACCAAACCCATCCAAAGAAGATTTTGTTGTTAGTAAAATAAGAATTTCAGGATATTTTTTTTGGGTTTTAATTTTTAAAGCAACAAACCCTCGACCAAAACTTTCTTCGACCAAACTAAAACAATCTTTTTGGCCTGATGGATCAATCCCTTCTAAATTGGCCCTCCCCTGGTTGATCTCTCCAAGGTAATGATACTTTAGACCTTTTTGTTTGGGAGAAATAATTTTTTTCCCATTCTTTTCTAAAGCCAAAAAAGAATATTTGGTAATATCCGGCCAACTTTCAAATACCCTTTCTACAATATCAAAAAAACTATTTTCCCCCTCAAGGTATAAAAAACTGTTGTAAATTCGCACACTCCCTAAAGAAGTTAATTTATCTTCAAGTTCCTTTAATTTTTTCTGATACTCTCTTTCTTCACCTTTAAATTTCCAATATTGATTTATTCTTTTTAAGATTCCTTTAAACTGACCCGAATAATTTTGTGATTTTTTTATCAGACCGTAATTTAAAATTTCATAAGTAGATAAGAGAAGTGGAGAGGTTTCTGGTGTATAGTAAAATACAACTGGTAATTCCTCATTTTTAATTTTTGGATGGTTTTTAAGGACAGTTTCACCCTTGCTCATCATCTTAACATCAATAATTGCCAGTGAGACCTTCTCGTTATTTACCCCATGCCAAAAAACTTCCAAATCATCATAGCATTTTGATAAAAATCCCATCTGGTTAAATAAGTTTGAAAAATTTTTGGCCTCATTTTGGTCGTCCACTAGGACTGCCACTACGGCCTTAGATTCAGCCATTTTTCCTCCATGAAATAATTTTATAATAATTTATTTGGAGGGGATAAGGGAAATTAAATCTTTAATGGATCTCACCGATTCCTGTTCTTTTTGGTTCAGGAAAATATCGCACTTTTTATAGTCTTCTATACGTTCTAAATATAAATTTCTTAAAAATTCTTTCCCTTTTTTAGCTAATGGACGATTACTGGAGGTAAAAATTCTTTTTAAACATTCCTCCAAAGAGGTATTCAACCATACTGTTGAGCAACCTTTGGACTGTCTAAGCAAGGCCTGAAATCTTTCACTAAATGCCCCTCCTCCTAGGGCAATCACCATATTCCCATCTTTTTTTAGAATTTCAGATAAATTATTAAATTCAATTTCCCTAAAGGCTTCCCAGCCAATCTCCTCAATGAAATCCCCTAAATAGAATAAGTACTGTTTTTTAGGATTTTTCCATCAAGGTCTACCAACTCAAAGCCCGACCCGGAAAATTTCTGTAAAAAAGTCGACTTTCCCGCCCCCATAAAACCACAAAGAAAGATCTTTTTGATGCTTTGCATAAGAATAATTTTCTTCCTGTCTATACTTTATCGCCTCAATTGTAGTAATTAGGGCACCTTAGGATTTACCGAAACATGGAAAAAATGGCCAATGGTTTAATTAAGGTCTCAAGTTATCTTTATAACAATGAAGAGGGGTATTCCTTTGACTTAAATTCCCCTTGGTTAAAAGACCTATACCTTGAGTTGGAAAATGATCAAATAATTGGAAAAGAAAATCCAATTACCGATGGTCATTTAAATCTTGAATTTACTTTAAAAAAGGTAAAAGGGTTAAATCTGAAGGATTTTTTCGTCCTAAGGGGAAATTTATCCGCCCTTTATTATTGCTCCTGTATCAGATGCCTGGAATTGACCCAAAGAAATATAGATATTGAATTAAGTTGTTGTTTTCTTTCCGCGGATCAAAAGGATAGCGAATTAATAGACGATAATGGCAATATCCTTATCGAAAATGAAGAAATGGAAACCTTTTTCTACGAAAAAGGGATTTTGGACCTAAGGGAATTTATCCACGAACATCTTTTTATGAGTGTTGACCCCCTACCCCTACATGACGAAAACTGCAAAGGGCTTTGCCCGGAATGCGGAACAAATCTTAATGTTTCAACCTGCCCTCATAATTCTAGGTAAAAAAGTAAAAAATCCTTGCCTAATAAACCCTTGTAGCGTACCTATGCTGTTTATATTTGATTTAAGATTCTGGAGATAAGATTATGGCAGTTCCTAAGAAACGTACTAGTGTCAGCAGAAAGGGAAAAAGACGCGCTGGACAACATCATAAACTTTATAGAAAGCACCCCATAACCTGTAAAAATTGTGGAGATTTTACTCTCCCTCATTCTATTTGCCCATCATGTGGCACCTACAAAGGTATTGAGATGGTTAAAATGAAATCATCTACCGCAGAAGAAACAACCAAAGAATAATTACTGGTAGCGCCTAAATGACAAAATCCATAGCCCTGCTTTTTCCTGGCCAGGGTTCACAATATGTCGGAATGGGAAATCGTTACGCTAACTCGCCTATATTTAAGTTGGCGGATGCTTCCCTAAAATTTGGTCTTTCCGAGATAATGCTCAGGGGCCCCTCGGAACAGTTAGGTCTCACCAAAATAACCCAACCTGCAATTTTAACTTATTCAATAATATTATTCGAAGAGCTTAAGCGATTTGGCCTTAAAATTGGCCACGTTCTAGGCCATTCCCTTGGTGAATACTCTGCTTTAGTTGCAGCTGGAACCCTTTCATTTGAAGATGCCATAAAAGCTGTTCATTTAAGAGGGCAGTTTATGCAGGAAGCCGTACCGGAGGGAGAGGGAAAAATGTATGCGCTCTTAGGTGCCATACCAGAAAATGTCTCCAATATATGCCAAGAAATTGGAAATGTGATTCCTGCCAATTTTAATGAACCCAACCAAATCGTAATTTCTGGGTTAGCAAAATCCGCGGATCGGGTAGTTGGAATTCTAAAAGAACTGCAACCAACTGGATTAAGGGTAATGGAACTTAAAGTTTCTGCGCCATTTCATAGTCCCCTTATGAAACCTGCAGCTTTTAAATTAGAAGAGGCCTTTTCTGACTTTTCTTTTAAAGAAAACAACCTGTCCTACATAGCAAATCTTGATGCAAATGAGTACGCTCCCAAAACCCCAGTAACAACCATAAAGAAAAATCTCATAGGCCAAGTTTATTCTTCTGTCCTATGGCATCAGTCATTTTCAAAACTGCCTGAAAATACCCTCTGTATTGAGGTTGGCCCCGGAAAAGTTCTTTCAGGACTTGCAAAAAAGATTGATCCAAACATCCAAGTAATTAACTTAGATACTGAAGACGGATTTAATAACTTGGAAAAGGCACTACAATGACCATGCCATCATACCCAGATTTGATTGGTAAAATTATTTTAGTAACGGGTGCCACCAGGGGAATTGGTAAAAGTATATGTCAGAGCTTAGCTGTGCAAGGTGCACATGTGGTTTTTAATTATAGAGCAGGTAGCGAAGCTTTGGCCGAAAGTTTTGGCCAGGAATTAATAAATTTGGGTGCCAAAAACGCCTCAGCCTTATTATTTGATATAACTAATGAACAAGAAATTAAGGTGGCGATAGATTCCTTTACAAAAACCCATGGATGTATTTCAGGATTGGTTAACAATGCTGGAGTCTCCAAGGATCAGCTTTTTTTCCGATTAAAAAAGGAAGACCTAGACCATACCCTTGAAGTGAATTTAAAAGGGGCCATGTTGGTGACTTCCGCCCTTTCCCGAAATTTTCTAAAAACAGAAAAGGTATCAGTGGTTAATATGAGCTCAGTTGTGGGACTTATGGGGAATTCCTCACAAGTTTCTTATTCTGCCTCAAAGGCCGGTTTAATTGGCTTTACCAAGTCTTATGCCAAGGAAGTTGCTTCTAGAAATATTAGATGCAATGCGGTGTGCCCTGGCTTTATTGAATCTGATATGACTTCTTCACTTGATGAAAAGGTAAGATCAGCGTATTTAGAGAGGATACCATTAAATAAGATGGGCTCTGCCAAAGATGTAGCATCTTTGGTATGTTTTCTTCTTAGTGGTGCGTCTTCCTATATTACAGGAGAAGTCATTAAAATTGACGGTGGTTTATATATTTGAAATAGGAGTTATATATGCAACAAGAACAAATTCTTAGAGTTATAAGTGAAGCAGCAAAAGTTGATGTGGCCCAAATTAAGATGGAGACAAGTTTTGTTGATGATCTAAAGTTTGATTCGCTTGATATTGTAGAACTTATGATGAAAATGGAAGATGACTTTGGCGTGGAAATCCCAGAAGAAGATGCTGAAGGACTAAAAACCGTAGGCGATGTTATTAAATATATTGGTAACAAGAAAAACTAAAAACTCACCCTCTAAATATAATGAAAATCAACCGAGTTGCTATCACAGGAATGGGTGCTGTCTGTGGCCTAGGCCATGACCTTAAAAATATTTGGAACGGCCTTATTGAAGGTCGGTCCGGAATCTCCTTTCTTGATAGCCCCAATGTATCTCCAGAGAAAACGCCTGTAAAAATAGCAGGACAAGTGAAAAATTTTTCTCTAGTAGAAGAAATCCTTTCAGCAAAAGATGCATCCAAGTATGACACTTTTCTTCTTTATTCCTTAAAAGCTGCCCATGAGGCCTTAACACACGCAGGACTATTAATGGAACCACCACCATACCTCCCAACTAGAATGGGGGCCATTTTAGGCGTGGGAATGGGTGGATTTCCCGTAATTGAAAGGACTATAGATCTTTTCAATGAGAGGGGAGAACGAAGGGTATCACCTTTTTTTATTCCTTCTTTAATCCCGAATATGGCATCCGGAATCCTAACTATTAGATATGGGCTTAAGGGTGTAAATTATACTACTTCTTCTGCATGTGCCTCCGCCTCTCATGCGATCAGCAATGCATTTTTTGAAATCCAATCAGGCAGACAGGATGTTGTTATCTCAGGAGGTTCTGAAAGCGTAATTTCAAACCTCCCCTTTTGTGGTTTCAATAATATGAAGGCCCTTTCTAAAAATCTTGATCCTCTAAAAGCTTCCCGTCCATTCGATAAAAACCGAGATGGGTTTGTAATGGGAGAAGGAGCAGGGATTTTAATTCTTGAGAATCTAGAAAAAGCAAAGGCCAGAGGGGCCACCATTTATGCTGAAGTTGTGGGATTGGGTTATTCCTCCGACGCCCACCATATTACAGCACCACATCCGACAGGGGATGGTGCTTCGGAATGCATGAACATGGCAATTGAATTTGCAGGATTACACCCCGAACAAATTGGATATATTAATGCTCATGGTACCTCAACCCCTCTGGGTGATGTTGCCGAAACCTTAGCAATTAAGAAAACTTTCAAGGATTATTCTAAAAAAGTACAAATTAGTTCTTCAAAATCGATGAGTGGACACTTACTAGGTGCTGCTGGTGGTTTTGAATCAATTGTTTGTGTAATGGCACTTCATGAATCAATACTTCCTCCAACTGTAAATCTAGATGAAAACGATCTTGAATGTGATTTGGATTATATTCCAAATAAGGCCAGAAGGTCTCAGGTGGAGTATGCACTTAACAATTCCTTTGGTTTTGGCGGAACTAATTCATCTCTGATATTTAAAAAATATATTTAAGGAGTCCAAAATGTTTCATAAGAATGCGGCTCATTTGGAAACCATGGATCCAGAAATATTAAATCTCATAAGAAGTGAGTATTTAAGACAGGAACATGGTTTAGAATTAATTGCTTCAGAAAACTATGCCTCACCTGCTGTAATGGCCGCTCAAGGTTCCGTACTCACTAATAAATATGCAGAAGGGCTTCCCAGAAAAAGATATTATGGCGGATGTGAGTTTGTGGACTCGGTGGAAGAGTTGGCCATAAAACGAGTTTGTAAATTATTTAATGCCAAATTCGCAAATGTTCAGCCACATTCAGGTTCCCAAGCCAATATGGCAGCCTATTTTTCAATCTTAAATCCTGGAGAAAAAATCCTGGGAATGAACTTAGCAGAGGGTGGGCACCTAACCCACGGTTCTCCAGTGAACTTTTCTGGAAAACTTTTTAATATTATTTCCTACGGTTTAGATCCAAAAACAGAGACCATAAACTACGATTCCCTTTCTGATATTGCCCTAAAGGAAAAACCCAGGATGATTCTTGCTGGGGCATCTGCATATCCAAGAATTATTGATTTTAAAAAATTTAAAGAAATCGCTGACTCGGTTGGTGCTTTCTTAGTGGTTGATATGGCCCATATTGCGGGGCTAATTGCTGCCGGACTCCATCCCAACCCTATGGAATTTGCAGATATTGTAACCTCCACAACTCATAAAACTTTAAGAGGACCCAGAGGTGGAATCATCCTTACAAATAATGAAGAATTAATAAAAAAAATAAATTTTAATGTTTTTCCTGGAATCCAGGGAGGACCCTTAGAACATGTTATTGCTGCCAAAGCAGTTTCCTTTATTGAGGCATTAACTCCTGAATTTACAATTTATCAAAAACAAGTTTTAAAAAATGCAGAAAGATTATCGAACTCCCTAATGAAAAAGGGAATTGAGATAGTTTCAAAGGGAACTGATAATCACCTGTTAATGTTTAAAACTGACTCAGTTGGGCTAACAGGAAAAGAGGCAGAGATTCTTTTGGAAGAGGCCGGTATAACAACCAATAAAAATATGATTCCAGGCGATAAAAGATCCCCATTTATAACCTCGGGAATTAGGCTTGGAACACCTGCGGTAACCACTCGAGGTCTTAAAGAAGATCACATGGAAAAAATAGCCGATTGGATAGAATTAACCCTAAGAAAAATAAAAGATCCTGAAGTTATCAAGAATGAGGTTCTATCCCTTTGCAAAGATTTTCCTGTCTATCCAGGTTTTAAAATTTAAAAATCTCTTCCACTGAATAAACTGAACCTTCTTCCTTTTGTTTTGAAGAATAAAGAATCATTTCTCCAATTTCGAATTCCCTGGTGAAAAAGCCCATACCATGTTGTAAATATTCGGCCACGTCAGGAAATTTGGAGTTTTTTAATCTTGCTAGTGTCACATGGGGTATATATTTTTTCTTTTCTAAAGGGATATTTGCTTTAGTTAGAGCTTCATCAATTTTCTCTCTTAATTCCATTATTTCTTCAAGTGGATCTAAACCCACCCAAATAACTTTGGGAGTTGATTTGGCGGAAAAATGTCCGATATCTTTAAATTTAACTTTAAAATTATAAAAGGAAATCTCCCGTAACTCTTCCTTAATGTTTTGCAAAATATTTTCGGGAACCTCTCCGATAAATCTGATTGTAATATGTAAATTTTCCAAGGGAACCCATTTTGCCCCGCGTACTGAGCTTTTAAGAAGCCCAAGTGATCGTTTTATATCCTCTGGTAGATCCAATCCAATGAAAACTCTTATCATAATTTGCAAATTGTAGCGTTAAAAACAAGTTGAAGGAAGACTCTTTAAAGGTTTAAAATGCGGGAATGATTGATAAGCTTCAGGATATGTTGACCAAGGAGTATTTGGGAATAATTTGGGTTACCGAAGGACCCTTGGAACAAAAACCTGCACCTTTTTTTGGCCTTGATTATTTTCTTGATGGACTTTTGTCTAAATTCCTCTCAAAAGGAAAAAATGTAAAAAATATAAATCTTTTATTCTCAAAATCATTTGGCCATCCATTTTTTCTAATGCAGTTTCAAAAAAATGCTACGGATTTTAAAAAAAACATTCAGGATATTATGAATTTAGTTGGCTCTAGTAGTGGCCCTTTCAACCGTATTTTAATTATTGGCCACAACGGAGGAGAGCTGCAAACTTTCCTGGATTCGCAATTTAAAAAATTTACTTTTGATTATTTTATTTAAACGTATTTAACTTCCACTTGCTTCATATGTGATTCATATTCCGCCGAGAGTTTTTTCAGATTTTCCAAATTTTTTGTATTCGCTGCCTCTTCAATCTTTGCCCCAATCTTTGATAGCGCCATAAAACCATAGCTCCCAGCTGTCCCTTTTAATTTATGCCCCACAGACCTGAGTTCTTCAAAATCGCTTGAATTTACCAATTTCTTGATAATTTCAATATCCTTTTTCCTTCCATCAAGGAAAGCAGGTACTATCTCTTGGAGATCCTTATCAATTTCATATACTATTGCCATAAAAAACCTTCCCATGGGTATTCGGTATATCACTAAAAAATATTACCAAATTGGCTAAACAAATTTAATTAAATAAATACCCTAATTCCTCCGAAACAAAAATGAAATCAACCTCTTATAAGGCATGTAATGAAGGAATTTAAAATCGCATACTATGGATCGGATAAAGAGATAATTCCGGTTCTAGAAAAAGAAATAAATAATTTTCTCGTGCCTACCAATAAAATTTATTTCATTCAATCATTACCAGATGGAACTCACAAAAATCTTTGTGAAATAATTTCCTCGACAGGGATAAATATTTTACTAATTGATTTATCAAATAATCCCCATATCCAAGATGCCCTTCGAATTCTCTATTATGAAATCCACGTTAACAAATTACAGATCATAGGACTTTGGAATCTGGTTCAAGACCAAAATCTTTTAAAATGGCGTTTTGAATTGGGAATAAATACCCATTTTTGTTATCAAATTAGAGATCCTGGCTCAATCGAATCATTAATTCTTTCCCTCGCGAGATTATTAAATATCGAAAAAGATGGATTCAGTTTTTATCAAAAAGAGATCAATAAACCTATTGAGATAAATTGTCCCATTCGTATAAATTTTTTTGATGTTAAATCAACCCAGATTGAATCGGATATACCCTTTAAAACTGGGGAGATCATTTCCTGTAATTTTCCTGCACTTCCTGATTTTCCCTTCAACGAATTTGAAATTGAATCCATTTCAAAATTGGATTTAAATTATCCCCAGGAAAATCAGGCAACTTTAAATTACATTTTTCATGATGAATTCGGCCAAATTTATAAGGAACATTGGGATGAATTAGACGATATAAAATATCTTGAGTTAATGGAGATTAATCCCCAAATTTTTCAAAATCTTGATGAAATCCAAGTTAAATCAATTTTAGATCAATTCTCCAACAACAAATCAATTTCTCATGCAAAAAAAGTTGCCATAAAACGGCTTATCGACAGAATAGGGAAATTACCAAATTATGACATATTAAAAAATATAATTGTGGACATAAATTTCTCACCTTTTAATTTTTCTGAAGATGCCTTGTGGAATCACCCTTATACTTTTTTAATTGTAAAAACTATTGAAGATAATTTAAATGTTTTAAACACCTGTGCTGCACATATTTTGACATATGTTTCTGAACAAAAATTGAACGAGGAAAATTTTGAGGAATCAATAGAATTTATTCAACTTAAAACTATCTGTTCTCGATTAAATAATTTGAAAAAGAAGTTTGATAAAGACCTACCGTTAGTATTAATTTATAACCTAGAGATGAAAGAGGAAAAATTATCAGAGTTGCTAAATTATAAAAAAATCACAGTTAAAAATTTTGAATATGACTTCAAAGATAATTTAGCTTTTTTAAAACAATACTCCTCCAGCCCGAATTTCCTACAGGGGTTAAGTTTCTATAAAAAAAAGGGATTTAAAGTTTATCCAAATTCATTAAGTGAACTAAGCAGGGGTTTTTTAAAAAAAGAAGTTAAGCTTATCTCGATTTCAGAAAATGAAATAATCTTTAAATCAAATTTACCCCTTAAAAAAGATTTTTCCTTTATGTTTAAAATTGAGGAAAACCTAAGGTATTTTGCGACTATTTATAAAATTAAGCATGACAACGATACCAGCATATTTTATGGGATACTCAACTCCTTGAATGAGGAAGAAAAAAAAGAATTAAGAAAAATAATTATCAAAGGCTGATTTGTGAAAAATAAAAATATTCTTATTATTGAAGATGATTCCGCAATGGTTAAACTTTTTGAACTCATTGCTAAGAAATCGGGATTTAATGTTATTTCAGCATCAAATGGATCTGAAGGGTTAAAAAAACTTAGTCAGCAGGAATTCCTCTTAGTTATCACAGATTTAAAAATGCCCATTATGAATGGGATAGATTTTATAAAACAGGCCAGAAAAATCCCCAAATTTATGAATTTTCCTTTTGTAGTAGTCACAGGAAACCTTACGGAGTTTAGTGCTGACGTAGCGCTCCTTGGAAACCTCACCTTATTGGAAAAACCCCTAAAACAAAAAGAACTTCAGGAACTCTTAGATAATACCCTAAAAATCACTTCAGGAGAAACCGTTTCAACGGTCCCAGAAGAAGAAGTCATCTCTTTTCTTAAAATAAAACTGCCAAAAATTTCTTCTCTTATGTTAGAAATTATCACAAAAATAAAACCTCAATTAAATATTCTGGAAAAGGTTCCTGAGAATTCTTTTTTTGAGGGGAATTATTTTGCATCTCATTTATTAATTTTTCAAAACCTTAAACTTGGAATTATTTTCAACTTCGATAAGGGTATTTCTGAAGCTATTTCTAGTGAAATAGCCAAAGGGAACACTTTAACCCCTGAAGTTATTTTAGAAAGTTTAAGTAAGGTTTCAATCGCTATGATGAAAAAAATTCCAGAAAACTCTCCTTATGCAAGTACATTTACACCTTCAATTCCGATTTTTCTTATTGGAAATGAAAATAAAAATCTATTTGGTACTTTGAAAAACAATTTTGTAGCAAATATTTATGCCAAAACTGATAAGGGTATTTTGACAATTCATCTTTTAAAACTTTAAGATTTCTTTGGAGTGATAATCTTGTCTAAGCACTCATAAATTGAAGCTTTTTTAAAAGGTTTTCTTAAGCTGGAATTTTTTGGATTATCAATGATTAAGTTGGACAATTCTGGATAGGTTTCAGGAGAATCAGTTGAGGCCATTATATATGGGAAGGGAAAATTTCTTTCTTTAAGCCAATTATAAACAACACCACCATTTCCATCTTTCATTCTCCAATCCACAAGCGCTAAGGCTATATTATTTTTTTCTTTTTCCATTATTTTTATGGCTTCATTTCCGGACTGGGCCTCTAAAATTTCATTAGGATATCTTGCATTAATAAAAAGCTTTAAAATATCTATAATTTCTTTCTCATCATCTATTATTAAAATTTTCATAAATAATAATCGGTTAATCGAATTAAAAATTTAGGGGATTGCCATAATGTAACTAATCCATGACTGGCAATTTTCTTCCTTTTCTAAAGCCTTAAACTCCCCATTTCCCTCTCCGTTTTCACCATCCCCCTCCCAAAATACTTTAGTTTTGGTAAATCCAGCATCCCTAAGAATATCCCGAATCTCCGGTAAGCCCCAGTGTCTCCAGTCATATTTAAATACTTTTTTATACTTGATCCCATCCTTATGGGTTTTGAAATGAATATAATAAAGGCACTCATTATTTATCGGATTAAAAGATTGGCAGTCCCAAAAATAAGTATAACCCTTAAACCTTGTTTTTTCCTCTAAGACTTGATGACACTCAGTTCCTCCAAATATATCCAAAAAGAATGCTCCCTTTTTCCCCAATGTTTTTCGTACTTTTTTAAAATAGTAAAGAAGTTGCTCTCTTTTTTTAAAGATGAAATAAGAAAAGTTAAATGCCACAACAATATCTGGTCTAAAAGAATAGTGACTTAACACATTTCCGTGAATGAAATGCATCCTTTTTTGTTGATGAGGAGTCAGGCCAGAATAATGGGTCTTCATCCCATAATTTATGGGTTCCAAATCTAAATCTATAGAATATCCGATATTTTTCGGATTTTTTTTAACCCATTCAGTGGCCATAATTGCAGTTCCACCAAAGTCTTCCCTAAGAATAATTGCGGATTTTTTAAAATACTTTTTATATTCATCATAAATAAATTCAACATCCGCTTCATGTGCCTGAACAGATGATTCATAAAGTTTATATTTTTCAGAAATTGGGAGTTTTTTTCTCATTTGGAATCCTAAAAATATTTGAAATCAATTAAGCTCTCTTTTCAATTTTTCAAGCAATCCCTTGCAAGCATCTTCTAAAATATCTAGAACCAATTCAAAACCTCTTTCTCCGGTATAATATGGATCGGGAACTTCTTTATATTCCTGGGATTTGCAAAAATTTGTGATTAAATGGACTTTTTCTATATATTTGCTCGCTGAGTCAAGTTCTTTTAAATCTCTAAGGTTTTTTTGATCCATGGCCAGAATATAATCAAATTCCTTAAAATCCTTCCTAGGGTTAAATTGTCTGGCAATAGATGTTAATATTATACCCCTTTTTTGAGCATGGTGCCTAGATCTAGGATCCGCCTCCTCTCCTACATGAAAATTAGAAGTGCCGGCCGAATCTACTTTTATTTTTTCTTGAAAACCTGCGGCATTTACTAAATATGCCATAACACCTTCTGCTGAGGGTGATCTGCAAATATTTCCAAGGCAAACAAATAAAATCTTTTTCAACTTAAACCTCTCATAGTATTTTTTACCATAGAATTATGGCCATAAGAAAAATAATTAGAATGGGACACCCGGTTTTGCGAAAAGAAGGGAAAAAGGTTCCCATAAAAAATATTAAATCCCCCGAGATAGTCTCACTTATAAAAGATATGCATGAGACCATGAAAAGCTCGGATGGAATTGGACTGGCAGCTCCCCAGATCGGTGAGTCTCTCCAGTTGGCCATTATCGAGATCCCCGAAGATTCGCCTCGATATCCAGGCACCAAAAAATCTGATCTTTTGATAATTTTTAATCCTAAGGTAACAATTTTGGATAAAAAAAATCAGGGTTATTGGGAAGGTTGTCTATCTCTTCCGGGTTTACGAGGTTACGTTGAAAGGCCAAGAAAAATCAGAGTAGATTTCTTAAATGAGAATGGGGAAGAGGTTTCCTTAAAGTTAGAGGGTTTCCTAAGTACAGTTTTTCAACATGAAATAGACCATTTAAATGGAAAACTTTATGTTGATCGAATGAAAGATCCAAAGAAGTTTAGTTATACTGAGGAATACGATAAATATCATTCGGATGAGGGAGAAAATTTCTCAGAATAATCTATTTGCCGGAATAATCCACTAGATTTAGCCCCATTATAAAACGATACATACATCTGGGCATTCTATCTAAAAAATACATTAAAATTTTCATTGGCCAAGGGAAGACATAAAGCACTTCTTTATTATCAATTGCTTTTTTTATTTTTTTTGCTCCATCCTCTAAGGTTAGCAAAAAAGGCATCTTATATTTATTTTTTCTAGTAAGAGGCGTATCTATAAATCCAGATGCGATAGTTGTTACAAGTATCCCTTTATTTTTGAGACTTATGGTAAAGGACTCTCCTAACTTTAAAACTGCAGCTTTAGAGGCGCTATAGGCTGGGGCCCATGGAAGCCCAACAAGGCCTGCCACCGATGCTATAAGAACCACCTGTCCTTTTTTCTTAGGCAAAAATTCCATTAGACCCACTTCAATGGTGTTTAGGACACCATTTATATTCGTATTTAAAATTTCACCTGCCTTTTGAAAATCAACCAGAGTAGCATCTTTTCTTCCTGAAATCCCTGCATTAGCAATTATTAAATCTAATTCCCCCTTAGAGAAATCCGCAATTGCTTGTTTAAAACTCTCTTTATCCAAAACATCAAATTCATAACATTTTAAATTTGGGAATTTTTCAATATAGCCTTGAGGTAATTTATCCAGGGATCGGCCACAGATCCCTACCTGATGTCCTTCCTTTAAATAAAGCTCACATAGGCCAAAACCAATACCTGTAGTTCCCCCAGTAATAAAAACTTTCATGGTCTCCCATCCTTTGAATTACTTATGAATTTACGTTGATACTCCATCTAATTTTTGGTGTAAAACTTCAAATGAATTTCAAAGGTAAATCAATCCGTTGCGTTAATCTTGGTTATTACCTTAAATAACCAGTTTTTTTCTTGACGGAAATTTACCTCATACCCTATATTCAACCATTCGTTATTTCATGTTCGGGGGCGTAGTTAAGTTGGTTATAACGTCTGCCTGTCACGCAGAAGGCCGGGGGTTCGAGTCCCCTCGCTCCCGCCAATTTTAAATATCGATGTGTTCTATCTCTTTTTATGAAGTTCTTGAAAAGATAATCTATCCCAATAGCCTCTTTGAAACTTTATCTTCCCGTCAATTATATTAAAAAATCCACACCCTCTTAAACCTTGTGGATCTTTCCATTCCAAAATTGCCCAATCTCCATCCGTAAAAATATTTTCCACTATGCAAACCATCACAGCATTTGAAAACTCTCTTTTAAACATGGCATAAATTTCAGATTTACCTTTCACTGGTGAAAAAACAACTTGATGATTAATAGCATCATCGTGATAGAGTTCAGCGATTCCTTTAGCATCAGATTTATTAAACAGGTCGACCCAGTCTAAAAGTATTTCTTTAGGTTTCTTCATGCCGTTCCTATCTGAATTCGATTTTTATTTTTGAAAGATATTGAAAAGTCTTCCTTTTACTAAGATGTGGCCACCACTCATATAGAATTATATTGATTGGCTTCCAAAGGGCCACCCAACCCATAATCACCAATCCTTCTCTAAAAATTTTATGAATAAGACTCCCATCTTCTCCTATCACTTTTATTGCCAAAACTAAGCAAATAATTAGAAATGAAATACCAAATAAAAAGCTCGTGCGACCAAGTCTTAATAATTCCTTAATTTCATTATCCAGTGCACGAATTTCATGTTCAAAATACCTGTGAAGAGCTTCGATAAACTCCTTCTGGGCCTTTTCACCTTGTGATGATGTTGGTCCTTTAAGGACGATTTTTTTAGGTGCTTTTTCGGGTATTTCCGCCATCGCCATCATCAGGTATCGCACAAATTCTTGATCAAGATCTCTTTCTATAAACGGGGCAGGATCCCTGTTATCATAAAGTTGGCCAAAATCTTGAAAGGAAAGATCAATGCAATAAGTTTTTCCTTCCTTGCGGTATCGTTCCATTTTAGCCTTTTTCGTGGGTTTTAGATTTATGTCCTCTTAATACATTTTTTTCCAAGTATTTTATAATCTCTTTTGCGACATCAACCTTTGAAACCGCTTCAATTCCCTCCAGGCCAGGAGAAGAATTTATCTCAAGTAGTTTGGGCCCCCTATAAGATCTTACTATATCTACACCGGCCATTTTAAGGCCCATGGCCTTGGCAGCATTTAATGCCATAACTCTCTCTGAATTGGTTATTTTAATCGGTAGACCTATTCCTCCGCTATGAAGGTTTGCCCTAAAATCCCCAACGTTTGATTTTCTCAACATTGCTGCTATAACTTTTTCGCCAACAACAAAACACCTAATGTCAGAACCTGAAGCTTCTTTAATAAATTCCTGAACAAGGAAGTGAGCATTAAGTGCTCTGAAAGCATCAATTACAGATCTTGCCACTTTATCTGTTTCTGCCAAGATTACTCCCTTACCTTGAGTCCCTGCCAAAAGCTTTACAACTAGTGGAGATCCTCCACAAATTCTGATTAAATCATCAGTCATCTGGGTGGAGTGAGCATAGGATGAAATAGGCATGGCAATACCTTTCTTGGCCAAAATTTGGTGGGCCCTAAGCTTATCCCTGGATCGATTTATGGCCTGGGAGCTATTTATTGTATAAATTCCGGCCGATTCAAACTGCCTTAAAACAGCGGTACCATAATGGGTTACTGAGGGTCCTATTCTAGGTATTATTGCATCAAATCCCTTTAATTCCCGCTCTTTGTAATGGATGGTGGGCCTTTTGGTGGTAATATTCATGTAACATTTTAAAACGTCTATTATTTCAACCTGGTGGCCACGTTGCTTAGCTGCTTGAATTAATCTCTTTGTGGAATACAAGCTTGAATCTCGGGATAAAATGGCGATTTTCATCGATTCTCCTAGTGGACCCTTATCGCTAGATTTAAATAAAACATTAATTTTATCAACTATTTTCAGTGGGGCAATATTTAACCGAAAAAAGGTGTATTTAATACAGGAAATCCCCAAAGGATTAGTCTAAATGTTAAATAAATTAATTGGATTTTATGATATTTGTCATACTTGCCAATTCCTTAATTATCCTGTGATATGGTTAAAAAAAGGTGGAAAAAATTATGTCTCATTCCCCTATTGAATGCTCCCATTGCCCCTCAAAAGACCTAGGCATTTTCTGCGGACTTCATGATCCAGAGTTACAGGAACTAGCCGACCATAAGATTGAAAATACATACAAAAAAGGACAGACCCTTTTCATGGAAGGAAATCCCACATATGGGATCTTTTGTATCAGTAAAGGGAACATAAAAATTTTTAAAAATGATGAAAATGGCCAAGAATCTATTGTGAGAATAGCTACATCCGGAGATGTGGTTGGACACAGAAGTTTATTTTCCGAAGAACATTATTCTGCAACAGCGACGGCCTTAGAAGATTCTGAAATTTGTTTCATAGATAAAAAATATATTCTGGAGCTTATCGAGAAAAACCCAAATATTGCTTTAAATTTAATTCAAAAGCTAAGTAAAGATTTAGGACAATCGGAAAACAAAATCGCAAGTTTTTCTTCAAAAAACGTAAGAGAAAAATTTGCAGAATTCCTAATTGTTATGGGTAAAACCCATGGTGTTACCCAAAATGGGAAGAAGAAAATTTCCTTAAAACTAACCCGAGAAGAAATGGCTTCAATTGTCGGTACCGCAACGGAAACTTTAATTAGGATTCTTTCAGATTTTAAAAAAGAAGGCCTAATTGAATTGGATGGTAAATATATAATTTTAGAAAATGAGAAGGAAATTCTCAAGGAAGCTAGATTAAAAAATTAATTTAAATGACAAGGGTCATGCAAAGAAGATGTTATCCCTGTTATTTAAAAGGTAATGAAAGATATAATTAGCCCAGTTCACCATGAACACATCTCGACCCTAATAGAATATTTTGAAAAAAAGGTTTTTTATTCTAAAGCCAATCTCTTCTATGAAGAACACGTTCCCCATGTTGCCTATCTTCTGCTAGATGGAAGAATAACACTTGGGAAAAAAAATAAGGTGTTGAAATTTGTAGAGGGTGCAAATCTCATTGGCATTAAAAATCTTTACCAAAGAATACCAGTAAAGTTTTTTGCATCCATAATGCCCAATTCCACTGTTTTAATTATTGATCGAACCACACTTTTTAAGGTAATAAATAAAAGGACCCATCTATACAACTTTCTTTTTAATTAGGAGGTTATCTTATGGAAATAATCGTAAATTATCATCAAATGGAACGCTCTGAGGCCTTAGATGGCTTATTAAAAACCAAAAGTGAGAGACTTTTACAAAAATTTAAAATGAGAGGAAAAGTCATCTGGACTTTTGAAAGAGAACATAATGATTTTTCATCTGAGGTCCACTACCATTACCACGGATACGATTTTCATGCTCACTCTACTTTTGAAGACCCCTATAAAACCATTGAACCAAATCTTCATAAACTAGAAAAGCAACTGAAAAAACATTTAACAAGGGATAGAATTCATGAGGCCTGAAATAGAAAATGCTATAAGCGATCTTACGGTAGCGGATCTAATGACCACCGATCTTTTCACTCTTTTGGAAGATGACAATATTACTGTTGCAGATGAAATGATGAAGTGGAGAAATATCCGGCATATTCCGGTAATAAATGATCGAAATGAAATAGTTGGGATTATCACCAATAGGGATATTTTGAAAATTTCTGTATCAACCCTGGCCGGCATATCACATAAGGATCAAAGACTCCTCCATGATAAGGTCAGGGCCAGAGATATAATGCAAAATAAAATTCTTACGATCCCTGAAAATACTCCCCTTTATACTGCGGCCAAATTACTTTCCTCAAATAAAATTGGATGTTTACCCATAATAAAAAAAGGAAAGTTGGTTGGGATTATTACGGAAGCTGATTTTGTAAAATTCTTTACAAAAAAAGTAGATTTTTGGAATTAGTGGTTTTCTATAGAGAACCTAACTAATATCTAAGAAATTCTAATTAATATTTCCTTAGGTAATTTAACCAGGAGGTATTTTATGGAATTAATAACTAATTATCGTCAAATACATCGGTCAAAGTCCTTAGATGATCTGGCAAAAATCAAGACAGAGAGGCTCCTCCGGAAATTTCATCTCGATGGAATCGTCATTTGGACATTTTCAAAAAAAAATCAAGCTTATCTCGCGGAGCTTTATTTTAAATTTCTCGATAATGAATTTTATGTCCAATGCATTTCTGATAATTTCTTTAAAACCTTGGAACCCAACTTATCGAAAGTTGAATCTCAATTAGATTATTTTTTCGGGCAAAATGAGGGACAATCCGAGATGTATTTCTAAACTAAATCCTGAGCAGATTTTAAAACATTAGACTTCTTTTTAATTATGCCCCTGGAATAAAATGATTCATAGATATCTTCAATTGATTCTCTAATATCCGTAGGGAAATACCCAAAGTCCCGATTAGCTTTAGCATGGCTTATTACTTTATTTGCACCCAAAGCGTAAAGTGATTCCCTGGTAAAAAGAGGCTCTGTCTTGGTTATCTTTACAAAAATTTCTGCAAAGGGTGCGACTAATTTTGCAAGCCACATAGGGGTTGTCATCCTAGGAGGTTTAATTCCGGAAATATTACCTGAAATTTCAGCTAAATCTCTGACAGTGAAATACCTTCCAGAAATTATGTAATTTTCCCCTGATTTTCCTTTTGTAAGTCCCTTTACAGCAAGTTTGGCCACATCTCGGGAGTCAACGAAGTCAAAGCCACCATCGATTAAAGCCGGGATTTTTTTATTAATTAGATCTAGAAATACATTACCCATTCTTGATGGAGCGAAATCATATGGCCCGATTACCCCTGTAGGATGAAAGATAATGGCATCAAGGCCTCTGGCCATTACTTTTCTAAGCTCTAATTCACCCCTATTTTTGGACTGATCATATCTTGGCGCTCTCTTATCTACTCGAGGAGAATTTTCATCTATCACATCACCAACAAGATGAGTTTCAAAAGCATGAATTGAGGAAATATGAACAAATCTTTTTACTCCGCACTCAAGGGCCATCTCCGCCATATTTTTCACACCGAGAACATTGGTTCTTTCAACCGTTCCATCTGGATCTCCCATAATGGAAATTTTGGCGGCCAAATGAATTACCCCATCCACTCCACTGAGTGCGGGCCTTAAAGAATCCCGGTCCAGGATATCACCATAAAAAATTTCAATATTATGCTTGGCCAATTCACCAGCATTTTCATGAACTAAGGCCCTAATATTAAAATTTTCTTTTTCTAATTCGCGGATTACGGCCCCGCCGATATGTCCTGTTGCGCCTGATACTAGTATGGTTTTAATTTTAAACTCCTTGAACTTGCAGAATAATATTTTCTACCACTAGAATGCCAAGCGGTGCAATACTTTAGAAAATTTGTACAATTGATTCATTGCGTTATTAAGTATTTTCAAGGAATTCCGATGATAAATATATGGAATTTAAAGATAGTTTCTACCTTTTGGCACAAATGTTTAATGGGTATTTGGCAATCTCTTTAAATAATATTTTGGGAATTTTCAAACTCGAATCCATTACCCCAATTCCTAATAATAAAAATAAATATATTTTAGGAATAACCAATGCCAAGGGACATATCGTTCCAGTAATAGATATGAGAATCGAAAATGAAGGCCCCCAAATACTTGTGGTTATGGAAACTCCACAAGGAAAAAAAGGGGTAATTTTCAAAAAATTGGAAGGAGTAATTCATCTCCTAAAAGAAGAAATGGAAAAAGGAAAATTTATTGAAGCACCTTTTTCCCACTTGGAAATTGAAAAAAATTCAAAAAAAATTATTTTAGCAGATTTAACCAAAAACTATGAAATTTATGATTTAGAAACCGTCTTTGAATCTGAGTCCGCTAAAGCTTCTTAGATATTTTTTCAATAAGAGAACCATTTTCAAATGCCTCCATTATTTTGGATGCATCACTGATATTTTGGCTTCCCCCTTGAGCAAAGTTTGGTGAACCCCCACCCTTCCCATTAACCAAAGAAAGAATTTCCTTTAAAAAATCCCCTGCTTTTAGTTTTAAGCTTAATTCTTTTTTCACCCAAACAAAAACTCTCAAGGCACCCTCTTTAATTCCTAAAAGCACCACTATATCCTTCTCATTTTTTCCGATAATATCATCACCAATGGTTTTTAGCGCTTCCGCCTCATTATCAACTCTACCAACAAGTAATTTTGCCCCATTGATGGTTTGTTCTAATTTTTGGTTAAATTTAATTTGCCCAGAGGTTATTGGAACTGGTTCGCTTTTTTGCTGAGATTTTTTCTTAAGCTCTGAAACCCGCGAAAAAACCTGTTCAACACCGGTGCCAAGAAGCCTTGCCACCTCTTTTAAAATCTTATTTTTTTCTTGTATAATTTTAAGTGCCCCAAGCCCTGTAGTTGCTTCAATTCTTCTAACACCTCTTGCAACGGAGGATTCACTTAAAATTAAAAATGGTCCAATTTCTGCAGTATTATGAGCATGGGTTCCACCACAAAGCTCAACCGAACCACCAAATTTCACAACCCTTACCCGTTCACTATAAGTTTCACCGAATAAGGCCAAGGCCCCAGCTTCAACCGCTTTGGAATATTCCATCTCCTCGGTGATATTTGGACTTCCTTGCATTATCCAATAATTTACAAGTTCTTCTATTTTATTTAACTCGTCTTCGGTTAGACCTGTTTTATTTTGAAAATCAAACCTAAGTCTTTCTCCATTAACGAAAGAACCTTTTTGAAGTGCGTGCTTTCCAACCACGGTTCTAAGGGCCGCGTGAAGCAGGTGGGTTGCACTATGATTTCTACGGGTATTTTCTCTATTTGCCTTATCCACAATCAAAGAAATTCTATCCCCTACTTTAATTTCCCCGGATAAAAGGCCTGCCTCATGCACATAAACCCCGGAATATTTCATGGTATTTGTAATAGCGAGTTCTGCCTTTTCAGTATTGGCGACACCAACATCTCCGGCCTGACCACCACCTTCTCCATAAAAAGATGTTTGATCGCAAACAAAATAGAAATTCTGATTTTCCTTTATATTTTGAACTGATTTTCCATCGGAAATAATACCCAATACAGAACCATCAGATTGCAATGATTCATATCCCAAAAATTTTGTTTTAGGGAAATCCTTAATCAATGATTCAAAATCAACGGACTCTCCTTCTTTACCTATAGCCTTAACCACTCTAGAAACATTTCTATGGCCCTCGAAGGCCTCTAAATATCCCTTTTCATCCAACGAAAAACCAAGTCCATTTAAATGCACTCGAATCACTTCAAGAGGGACACCAAATGTTGTGGCCAGATCAAATGCCTCTTTCCCGGGAAATATATTACTAGGAAGATTCCCTATAACACTGTCAATTTTTTCCATGCCTTTTCTAATTAAAGGTAAAAATTCATCTCTTTCCTGGTTCATTCCATGGAGAACAAAATCCCTATTTGATTTTAATACAGGATAGTATTCAACAAGGGTCTCAATAATTTTATCCAGGACCGGTTCAAAGTTAATTTTTTCTATTTTGGAGCTTGCAAATGCCCCGAGACATTTTCTAAGAAGTCGTCTGGGAATATAACCTTGGCCCTCATTGGAAGGAGCAATACCATCGGCCATAATAAAAGTTGCGGCCCTCAAATGATCAGTAACCATATAAGTGGTTCGCTCATCAAGATTGAAATTATCCTTAATGACTTCTACGATTGGCCTTAGAATATCAGTATCATAAACGCTATCGAGACCATTAATAATCATGGCCATTCTTTCTAAACCTGAGCCAGTATCCACGCTTTTTAAAGGTAATGAGGAATAAGTTCCATCGACCGCTTTATTAAGTTCCATAAAAACACCGGCATTCCAAATCTCAATATATCTTCCGGTGGTTACAAACTCTTACCAGGAACCCATTTTTCCCCAAATTTTTCCCCACAA
>Ga0180061_1000019_pt1 | contig 46485 bp, 46 predicted proteins | sample EasRivT27_16_10D_FD_121769 | JGI IMG/M metagenome (GOLD analysis project Ga0180061, IMG submission 121769) | Soil microbial communities from meander-bound floodplain in the East River, Colorado, USA - East River metaG ERMLIBT27_16_10D | ecosystem: Environmental > Terrestrial > Soil > Floodplain ...
CGCCATTCGCGCGGAGATGGAACGCCGGATCGCGCGCCGGCTCGAGCACGGGCGTAGGAAGTTCAACGCATGAGTAGCGACGAGCCGATCCAGACGAACGCGGCCGACGAGGCGCAGATCGCGCTCGGCGTGCGCGGGCAACGCGAGGAGCGGAAAGAACAGGCCGCTCGCTGGCGCGTGCAGTTGTCGACCGAGGCCGGTCGTCGGTTCGTGTGGGATGAGATTTTTGCGGCCGGCTACCTGTTCGCGCACATCGAGAGCGACGAGATCCAGAAGCTCGGCGTGCGCAACCGGATGCTCAAGTTCTGGGGCCTGAGCCAGGAGCACGTCGACCTGTTCCTTCAGATGCAGAACGAGGCCATGAAACGCGAGAGCGCGCGCCGTCGCACGAGGCGGTCGGAACGCACGATCGCCACGCGCGAAGGAGACCACGCACCATGACGACAGCAGCACCGGCAGCGCCGCCGAGCGGAACCCCCGCACCGGCACCCGCGGCCAACGGCGCACCAGCAGCAGCGCCGCCACCTGTAGCCCCGCCCGCTCCTGCTCCGGCTCCGCCGGCGCCGGCGCCCGTGGTTCCGCCCGCAGATGGAACGACAGCACCACCCACGCCCGCACCAGCGCCGCCGCCCGCGGCCGCGCCGGTCGTGCCTGAGAACTACGAGCTCACGCTGCCGGCGAACGGCGTGCTCGACGCAACCGACCTCGCCGCCGTGACCGCCATGGCGAAGGAGGGCGGCTGGACGAACGAGCAGGCCCAAACCGCGCTGAATGAATTGCAGACGAGCCTCGCGGCTCAGACGCAGACGTTCATCACCGAGCTCGAGGCGCACCCGGAAATTGGCGGAGTCAACCGAGGGCCGGCGCAGGAGAACATGCTCCGCGCGCTCGATCGCTTCCTGCCGGCCAGTGAGCCGTTAGGGGCACGACTCCGTACGGAACTAACCAAAACGGGCAAACAGCACGACCCCGCGGTCGTGTTGCTCTTGTCTCGTATCGGCAAGGCCATGCGAGAAGATCGGCCGAACCTCGGGCTCAATGCAGCACCACCAGCGCCGGCTCGGAAGAGCGACGCCGAAGTGATGTACCCGAACGACGTGCCGAGGGCCTAGCCGGATCACGGAGCCTGATAACCATGAAGTACACGCAGACGATACTCACCGTGCTCTTCGCGATCTTCCTGCACCTCACAGGGATCGCGGCGCACCTCACGGGCAACAGCAGCGTCATGGGAGCGGCCGCGCTCTCGACTGGCGCGATGACCCTCATCGACTACGCAAAGCTCCTCGATCCGAACGACCAGGTCGCGCGGATCATCGAGCTTCTCTCTCAGACGAACGAGATCCTTCTCGACATGCCGTTCATGGAAGGGAACTTGATCACAGGACATCGTACGACGGTCCGAACGGGACTGCCTGACGTGTTCTGGCGCTTGCTCAATCAGGGCGTCGCGCCGAGCAAGGCGCACACCGCGCAGATCGACGAGCAGACCGGCATGCTCGAGGCCTTCTCGCAGGTCGACCGCGCGCTGGCGGATCTCGGCGGCAACCGCGCCGGCGTTCGTATGTCCAACGCGCGCGCGTTCCTCGAGGCGATGAACAACGAAATGGCAAGCACGCTGATCTACGGATCGGCGAGCGCGCCCGAAGAGTTCATCGGCCTGGCCGCTCGCTACTCGAGCTCGACCGCGGGCAATGGCGACAACGTCATTCTCGGCGGCGGCACTGGGTCCACAGACAACACGTCGATCTACCTCGTCGCGTGGGGTGAAGAGACGGTTTGCGGGATCTACCCGAAGGGCTCGCGCGCGGGCCTGTTCCATGAGGACCTCGGCGAGAAGCTCATCCAGAACGCCGGCGGCGTGACTGGCGCGCTCATGATGGCGCTCGTGGACCATTGGGAGTGGAAGTGCGGCCTCGCGCTGAAGGATTGGCGCTATGTCGTGCGGATCGCGAACATCGACGTCTCGAACCTCTCGAGCGCGTCCGATCAGGCGAACCTGCTCAGGCTCATGGCGGACGCCGAAGAGCGCCTGCCGAACGAGCTTGGCTCACGCGCGTTCTACGCCAACCGGACCGTGATCCGCAACATGCGGCACCAGACGACCTCGGCGGTGAGCGCCGGCGGCGGGATCACGTTCGAGAACTACGCGGGCAAGCGGACGCGCATGTTCGGGATCACGCCCGTGCGCGTGACCGACGCGATTCTCAACACGGAGGACGTCGTCGCCTAGGAACTACCCGGGGGACTACCCGGTACGGTTTCGGTACGGTTTTGGCCGGGCGGCCGGAGTCGCCGCCTGGCACCTTTTTCAGCTTTGGAGAGTGACCAATGATTCTTGACGCATATACCCGAGTCGCCTCGGCGCAAGCCATCACCGACGCCGACGAAGTCTCGGCGAGCTCGATCGACCTCGGGAACCCGACGATCAAGAACCGCGTCGGATCAGGCGAGCGCCTGTCCGCCGTGTTCACGATCACCACCGCTGCCGCGGGCGACAGCGCCTCCGCGACGGACACGTGTGACCTCATCGTCGTCGAGGACACCGCCGCAACCCTCGCGAGCAAGACCGTGATCATCACGCGTCGAGTCGCGGCTGCGCTGCTCACCGCGGGCTCGCAGTTCGAGGTGCCGCTCCCGTCGGGGACGCCGACGAAGCGCTACCTCGGCGGGCAGGTCGCGCTCGGCACGGGCGATACGTTGTCGGCCACGATCGACATCATCCCGAGCGAGTTCGTGCCGTCGTTCCTCGCGTACGCGAAGGGCTACGCGGTCTAGTTCAACCAAGCGAGCGGGGGCTGAAGCCTCCGCTCGCGCCACCCAAAGGGAGCCACCATGACACAGCAAGACAACGGCGGTCTGCTCCCGTGGGAGCTTCGCGCGATCCGAAACCTGATCGCGAACCCAGTCTCGCCGGGCGCCGCGTCGATCGTCCATCAGGCGACGGTGCTCCTGACGGATGCGCAGATCAAGGCGCTGCCGACGACGCCTTTTGAGATCGTGGCGGCCCCTGGGGCGAATTGGGCCTTCGTGCCGATCGCGGCCGCGCTGGTGATTGATACCACGGCTGGCGCTTACGCGACCATCGACGCCAATGCGTCTATCACTGTCATTGGGAATATCACGAATCTCAGCTCGATCGTGGAGTCCGACGGGCAAGTGACGGCATTTCTCACTGGCGGTGAGCGCATGGCGTTTCTGGGGCAGATGTACGGCGGTGGAGTGTACGGACAGGCACCAGTCGATAGCTGGAGCACCTATAGTGACAGGGCTCTGCAGTTGTATGCCGCGAGTGGCGGCGCCAACTTCACCGACGGAAACGCCGCCAACACCCTCCGCGTCTCTGTGGAGTTCCGCGTATTTGACGTGACCACGGGGCGCTTCCTGACCACCGATGAGTCAGGCTGGAACGACGAGACAGGCCTCTTCGACTAATGCGCACTGTCATCATTCACGGCAAACGGTGGACCGACCACTACCGCTCGCCTCGAGAGGGGCGCGAGGAGTGCGAGCTCTGGGGCGTCACTCGGGCGAATTGTCGGTTCTGGCAGGGCCGCCTGCTCGATTGGACGCGCTGGTGCGATATTCACCCGCTCACCGAGACCGCGAGGTTTCCGGGCATCCCGCAGCGCCGGCCGGACGCGTGGAAGTGGTACCTCTCACAGGACGGCACGCGGCCGATCTACCTCCAGGCGCCCGAGGCGCACCCGCCGAAGGACCAGGAGAAGGCGCTGCGCCTCTTCAACATGATCCCGGGCGCGCGACGCTTCCCGATACGAGAGATTCAACAGCGCTTCCCGATCAACCTCGAGCCGAACCGATGGTTTGTGGAGCAGACCGGGATGATGATGGCGCAGGCCGGGCTCGAGGGCTTCGAGCACGTGATCCTCAACGGCATCGGCGTCCCGACCTCGGCGGCGTTCTTCGTTGCGCACAAGTCGATCCTCTACTGGCTCGGCTTCCTGCGCGGCCTGGGCATCCAGGTCACGATCGAAGGCCCGTCGGCGTTCCACACACCACGCGAGATCTACGCCTACGAGCGATTCAACTACGACGTCGTCGAGCTCGCGCGCGCGGAACAGCACCAATCAGTGACCTCGCGCGTCGACCGGCTCCACAAGATCGAGGTCAACGAGCACGAGGCGCGACGAGGACGTCCGCCACGCTTCCGCGTCGAAGCGGTGGAGGAGTGGTGATCGAGTGGCTCGCGCCGTATGTCCGCGGCCGCCAGGTCGTCGTCGTCGGCTCGGCGCCGATGGACGGCCAGGTCGAGCGCCGCTCGCCCGACGAGGTGATCGTCGCGGTCAACGGTGGCATCTCGAGCGTCGTCGCCGGCACCGTCGACGTCTGGGTGCTCAATGCGCGCTCGCCGCTCGACGCCACGGTCGCCGGAAGCCCGCTCCACCCGCTCATGGTCGCGCAGGGCGCCGAGCGCCGCGTCGGGGTGCTCGTGCTCGTGACGAAGGACGACCAGGCCGCCGCCCACACGCGCCGTGTCCTGCTCAAGCAGGAGACGGATTATCACCTCGCGCTCGAGGTGAACCAGGAGACCCGGCGCGCGATCGAGACCGGCGTCGGAGCTCGCACGCCCGACCTCACGAAGCACGCGCTCTCGGTCGGGATGTTCGCGACGGCGCTCTGCTTCGAGGGCGGCGCCGAGCACGTGCGTCTCGCGGGCTTCTCGTGGAAAGGCGGCTATCAGTACGCCGGCGGCAAACGCGTCGAGCGTGGTCACGCGTACGGCGACCGGCGCGCGATCGCGAACCTCGAGCAACGGTATGGCGCGCGCCTCGAGCACGCGCTCGGACGGTCACCCTCACAAGCAAAGGAGAACGCAACAATGGCAACAGCGCCACGACGACCGGCAACGCCGGCCAGACCCGCGCCGGCGGCGGCTCAACCCGCGCCGACAACAGTCGACACGAACACGCGGCCGCGCAAGGTGCGCGCGCTCAAGCTCCTACAGTACGGCCTGCGCCGCCGCCGACCTGGCGACGTGTTCATGATCGCGGCCGGGCACTTTCGACCGAGCCAGATGGAGTACGTCAGCGACGCGACGCCCGAGCGCACCACGACGCCGGCGGAAGCGGCACGGAACGCCGAGGCCGAGGTGCTCGCGAACAAGACCCCGCGGCTGCAACCGAACGCCGCCGATCTCATCGAGGAGGAGCCACCCATCCCCTCGACACCCGGCAACCTCGAGGTGATTTAGGGGTACCCGTGAAGCTCGAGCTCCACGTTCACGTTCACATCTACAGCGAAGGAAAAACCATCATGGATGAACTTGCTCGCCTGACAACCGAAGTAGCCGAAACAAAGACCGTCGTCGATTCCGCAATCACGCTCCTCGGGGGCCTGGCGCAGCAGATCCGTGATCTGAAGGGCCAACCGGCGGCGCTCGCGGCGCTGGCCGACAAGCTGGACGCACAGCAGGCGGCGCTCGCCGCGGCGATCGTGGCGAACACACCCGGGCCGGACCCGGAACCCGATCCCGATCCGAACCCCGAGGTCTAGGCACCACGCGCCGGCGAGCTCGAGAGGGCCCGCCGGCGCCTCGCTTCCTTAGCTAAGGAGTACTCGAACATGACGCTCTCGACCTCGCTCCTGGCCGCCGTGCTCTCGCTCTCGATGGTGAGCTCCGCCGCGGCGCAACACATGAGTCAGCACTACCGCGATAAAGACACCTACCCGGGCGTCGCGTACGGCGTCGGCGACAACCCGCGGACCTACATCGGGCCGCTCGAGACCGGCGAGCAGGTCGGGCTGCAACTCGACACCGTGCACGCGGCCGCGCTCCCGATGACGATGGAGGCCTTCGTCGCCGACAACGGCTCGACGATCATGCGCGTGCTCGAGCCGCTCATGTGCGCGCCAATACCCGGCGGCCTCGACTGCCTGGCGCCGCTCCCGGCCGACATTCGCGACGCCTGGCCGACGTTGACCGGCGTGCGCGTCTCGTTCACCGAAACCCTGACAGGCATCGGGGCCAAGACGTTCTACTCGAACACGATGGCCGTCCAGGCGGACCCCGTGCCGCCGCTCACGTGCAAGTACACGCCGCTCGGCTCGACCGTCGAGGAGCTCCGGCCGCTCAACAGCGCGATCGGCGGGTACCGCACCGGCGACCTGCAAGCGGCCGCGGACCGCATCGGACAACTCCGGCGCGACGGCTGGCGCGTCGAGTGGCAGTTCGTGCCCGCAACCGGTCAGCCTGGCGCCGGCACCGCGGACCGGATCGTCGTGCAGGCCTGGTGCTTTGGGGTGCCTCAGTGATTCGTGCGCTGCGCTGGATACTCATCGCCGAGCTCACCTGGCTCATCGCCGGCGGCCTGTTCCTCGTGCGCTGATGCTCTACTCCCCGACTGGCGTGCCGCTCGCGCTCATGGAAGCGCCCGACCTCACGCCGGGCGCAACCCTCATGGGATGGTGGCGTCCGTCCGCCGTCGTCGCCGGATACCAGATCTTCTGGGAGATCGACTCACCGGCCTGGTCGTTCCTGAATACGGTCTGGGTCGGGCTCGAGCTCAACTCGATGAACTTCGCGCTCGAGATGTGGAACGACCCGCACGACGAGTACGACGTTGCGAGCGAGGTCGCGATCGCCGGCCTGGCGTATCACCTCGCGGTCGTGGTCGCGGCCGGCGGCAAGGCCGCGAAGCTCTACGTGAGCAACGAGGCGCTCACGATGGACGCGCTCGAGGTCGCGAGCGTCGCGAATGCCGACTTCGATCCGACCGACGTTGGCGTCGTCGACGGCGGGATTCAGAGCGACACCTCGAAGGGCAACACCAAGCTCTTCCATTTCGCCATGACGCCCGCGCAGATTCGGCTCGAGCGCGATCGCTGGCAATGCGTCGAGACGCCATGGGCTCACTGGCCGATGGACCGCCGCGCCTATGTGCAAGCGCAGACGCGGATCCAAGACGTCTCGGGTAACGAGCGGCACCTCGACAACTACGTGGTGCAGGGCTTCGGCGCCGACACGCTCGACCCGTCGATCCTGCGTTACACCTACGCCGGCGCGACGCGGCGCGTGGTCGGCGCGGCCGCAACCGCCGCGGCCGCGGTGACGACGATCAACGTCGCGGTGCCGGCCGGCGCCTACTCGAGCGGCAACGACGTCGTCGCGGTGAACGACGCAATGATCCTCTCGCTCGTGCACGGCGGCGCCGACTGGGCCGTTGTGCCGGCGGCGTGGACGCTCGTGCAGCGCGGGCTCTCGGGCGTCATGCGGCTCGAGGTCTACCGGAAGAACTACGGCATGCTCGCCGGCGTGCCGACCGCGGAGGTGACGCCGGTCGCGATCACGGGCATCGACGGCGGCATCGGGCGGATCGTGGTGTACCACGGTCTCGAGCACCCCGACGCGATCGAGATCGCGAGCAGCGTCAAGACCGGCGACAACATCCGGCCCAACTGCGACGTACTCGAGACCGGCGACGACTGGGGGCCGGCGTGCCTCGACGTCATGGTCGTCGGCTTCGACTCGAACACGGCGATCTTCACGGACACCTGGCGCGCGACCTCTGGCGGCGTCGACGACAGCCTGGGCAGTGAGGACGACCAGGCCGACGTCGACCTCGACCCGAACACCGCGGGCGAAGCGTTTAACTCGGTGTTCGCGGGCTTCCAGCTGTGGCTCTTCGACAGCGTGAAGGTCGGCAAGGGCGAGGCGTCCGGCTGGCGCATGGATTCAACGGTCGCGGACGAGGATCCCTGGGTCGTGTGTCGCGTCGTACTCAAGCCGCACGACGTGCCGTTCGCGCGTCGACACTACTACAGCACCGGGCGAACCGGGCTCACACATACACGCTCGACGGACTTCCCTGGTGATCATGGCGTCGATGATCACTACTACTCCCCCGGCGCGTGGAACAACTGGGTTATCTACAACAAACTGGAGCCGCGCAAGGACCGCGCTGGTGGCGGCACCGACGACAACTGGACGAGCAACGAGGAGGTCGCGGTCGCGTGGCACGAGTACGTCGTGCCGCTCCGCCCGTGCACGTACCCCGACACGACGCTCCTAAAGGTCAACTACTACACCGAGATCGACGAGAACTACACCGGGTTCTCGACGACCAGCGTCACGGTGCGATTCAAGGGGCGCGTCTACCTGACGACGAGCCTCACGGATTTATCCGAGGCGACCGTGCTCGTCGAGGACTGGGTTTCTGGCGCGATGTTCGCTCGAGGCACGCGGCAGTACATCACGGAGGAGATCGAGCTCCCGGCGTTCTCGACTGACGTCGAGGCGTACATCGTGCTCGTCTGGGGCATGGTGTTCGAGGATATTCCGCTTCCGGCGGTCCACTACCCGAACCCGACCGAGTGGGTCACGGTCAAGAACCTCACCGGCGCCGGCGACCTGGGCGGCAACATGCGCGTCGCGCGCAACGATGGACCCGAGAGCGGCAACAAGGACGGATACGCGCCCTGGGTCGAGTTCTCCGATTTCCTCGTGCCCGTGGCGCGCCCGGATCCGCCGGCGAACCAAACGCGCGCGACCTCGATCGTGATCGATCCCGGCGACGTGCCCGGGTACTGCTCCGGCCTCATCGACACGCGCGGCGCGACGTCGCCGATGCACGCGTTGTGGTGGGAGTTCACGCCGGACGCTGACGGCGAGTTCATCTTTCACGTGTTCGGCTCGACCGCGCAGACCGTGGTGAAAGTGTGGAACGACGCCGCGGACGCCGTGATCGAGTCGGTGCAGGAGGACGAAGATCTTGTCGGCGGGATCGGGTGCGTCTCATGGTGGCGCGGCAACCTCACCGGCGGCGTCACCTACCGGATTCAGACGCGGCGCGGTCGCGATCAGAACACGTCCGCATGGTCGGGCCAGGTGCAACTCTGGGTGGAGACCGTGCGCCTCCCGCAAGCCGACGACATCTTCGTGCCCGAGGGCAACGGGAACACGATCATGGTCTGGCGCGAGGGCCACCTGATCAACGTGTCGGCGTTCAACGCGTCCGGCTGGGTCGCCGGCGGCGTCGCGATCGACTACACGGGCAGGCCAATGCTCGACTATCGCAACGTCGGCGATCCTGGCTCGCACGACCTCGAGCACACCGGCGAGCGGCTCGCGATCCTGATGCACGACACCGCGATTCCGCCCGGCAACCCGTACGTGATCATCCTCGACCTGTTCACGCTCAACCCGAACGAACAGCCGATCGATTACATCTTCTGGGACGGCCAGGTCGGCGTGACGCCGTTCGGCGCGGGCTCGCTCGAGGTGGACGCGGCCGGCTTCATGTACGCCGGCTCCGAGGGCTGGTTCAGCAAGGTCGCCGGCGGCACGATCTCATACGAGAAGAGCCAGCCACAAAACCCCCAAGACGCGGCGATCTTGAAGTTCGACCTCGCCGCGGCGTGGTACCAGTCAGGGTTTGAGGCCGAGCCGCCCGGCTACCCGATCCTGCTCTTGGCCGATTACGAGCGCACCGGCACCAATTTTGTCCGGCTCTCGATCGATCTGTCGCGGCTCCTGTACACCTCGAGCGGTTTCTATGTGACGCCCGAGGACGGTGAGGGCACCCTCGTCAAATCGATCACGATCGACGGCGCACAACTCCCCGACGAGGTGAGCCCGATCACGCCTGGCGCGGGGCCGAACGCGGGCCCGAAAGGGATCTGCCCGCTCTACACGGGCGGCTTCCTCTTGTGTAACGGACAGGTGGTGCAACGGTACGACGACGACGGCGCGCTCGTGCAGACCTACACGCCGAGCGGGCCAACGCCGCAGTCGCTCTCGGATATCGACCTGACTGCCGATCGCCTGCACTTCTACTGCTACGACATGGGCGTGAGTCGGTTCTACAAGATGCGGATCTCCGACGGCGTGCAGATCTCGACCTGGTCGACGTTCGGCTACCCGGGCTCGTCGCACTCGTTCGTCGTCTATCGGCCGGATCGATTCGTCGATGTGCCCGAGGTGCCCGAGGAGTGCGTCGTCGAGGTGCCGTCGATCGGGTGCCTGGACGATCCGCCGCCGTCGGTCTCGTGCGCCGACCCGACCGCGTCGTCGACCGGCGCGACCTGGTCACCGACACATTCACCCAACGTGCAGCGAGTCGGCTTGAGGGGTTCCTAGCCATGACACCAGAACAGATCGCGAACACAACGCTTCTGCACCTCGGCATCACGCTCGAGATCGTTGACGTGGACGAGCTCACGCCCGAGGCGACCGTAATTCGGCGTCTTTACGATCACGTGCTGCGCGGGTGCCTGCGTCGCCACCCCTGGAGCTTCGCCACGAAGTACGCCGACCTTACACTCGTGCGCGGGCCGTTCTGGGACACGGACCCGTCGGAGCTCGTGCTCGTGCAGGCGTACGACGCCGACGCGAGCTACGTGATCGGCGACGTCGTGCGCCAGGCGTCGGTGAACTACTACTGCATCCTCCCGGTCAGCGGGACCGCGCCACCCGACGCGACGTACTGGTCGACCGACGCCGCCGACGCGCCGAGCTACGCGAACGGCGACTGGATGTACGGCTACCGCTACCCGTCGGACTGCCTGAAGGGGCGGCGCATCGTCGACGACGGCATAGGCCGCTCCGACCACGAGCCCGAGATTCCCTGGCGCCGCGGCCGCGACGAGAACGGTCTGCTCATCTACACCAACCGGCCGGCGGCGACGCTCGAGTACACGATGCTCGACTGCATCGACCTCTGGACCGACGACCTCTTCCTCGCGTACTTCACCTGGACGCTCGCCGGCGAGTGCTGCCCGGGCCTCGAGAAGGCGCAGAAAACGAAAGCCGAGTGCATGCAGATCGCCGAGGTCTGGTACCGGCGCGCCGGCGGCTCGGACATGACCGAGCAGCAGCAGGAGCCCGAGGACAACGACGCCGAGTGGATTCGGAAGCGGTAGCCCATGGCACTAGAAGCGATCGTTCATCGTGCGTTCAGCGACGGCGAGATTGCGCCGGCGCTCTCGGCTCGAGCGGATCTCGCGCTCTATGGGCGCGCGCTGCGCACGTGCCGCAACTTCCTCGTGCAGCGCCATGGCGGCGTCGCGAACCGATCGGGCACGCAGTTCGTCGCCGAGGTGAAGGACTCGAGCGCCTCGACCTGGTTGCTCAAGTTTGTCTACAACGCGACGCAGACGTACGTGCTCGAGCTCGGCGAGGGTTACATTCGATTCTTTCGCGACGGCGAGCGGATCCTGGTGTCGGGTGTCTCGGCCTGGTCGGGCGCGACGACCTACAACCCGGGCGACCTGGTCGACGTCGCCGGCACGAATTACTACGCGATCACTGAGAGCCTGAACCAGACGCCGCCGAACGGTACGTACTGGTACCCGCTCACCGACAATATCTTCGAGATCCCGACGCCGTTCCTCGCGAACCTGCACCTCGTGCGCGCCGTGCAGGACGTGAACGTCGTCACGCTCACGCATCAGGATTACCCCCCGCAGGAGCTCACGCGGCTCGCCGACACGCAGTGGACGCTCGCGCCGATCATCACGCAGCCGTCGATCGAGCCGCCGGCGTCGCCGGCCGCGACGCCCGGTACCGCCGGCGCGCTCAATCCGATCTACCTGGTGACCGCGGTCGCCGCGGAGACGTTCGAGGAGTCGATCGCGTCGGCGCCGGCGACGTGTGCGCTTGCCGCGGAGCCGACCGACCTGGCGCCGAACGTGATCACCTGGACATCCGTCTCGGGCGCGGTCGAGTACCGCGTCTATAAGGACCCGCTCGGCAACGGCACGTTCGGCTACATCGGGACCGCGACCGGCGTCGAGCAGTTCAACGATGGCGGGTTCGCGCCGGCGTTCGATCTCACGCCGCCGCAAGCGCGCTCGCTCTTCGCGTCGGCCAACACGTACCCGCACACCGCGGCGTACTACCAGCAGCGCCGCGTGTTCGCCAACTCGCACGCGCAGGTCGCGACGTCGTGGGCCTCGAGGATCGGGTTCCCGTCAAACTTCTCGATCCGCTCGCCGCTCCAAGACGACGACGCGGTGACCTGGGGACTGAGCGGCCGCCAGGTGCAAGGGATCCAGCACCTCGTCGGCCTGAAGCGGCTCCTCATGCTCACCGACGGCGGTGAGTGGATCGTGCACGGTGACGAGGCCGGCGTGCTCACGCCGAGCTCGATCCACCCGGATCAGGATGGCTTCTCAGGATCCGCGGCCGCGCCGGTGCCGACGGTGCTCGGCTCGACGGTGATCTTCACGCAGTATCTCTCGCGCGTCGTGCGGAGCTTGCGGTTCAACGCCAACTTCGACGGGTTCGAGTCGTCCGATCTGACCATCTTTGCGTCGCACCTCTTCGCGAACACGGTCGTCCGCATGGATGCCGCGCTCATCCCGTTCTCGATCGTCTGGTGCGTGCGTGACGACGGCGTGCTCCTGGGCCTGACGTATCTGCCGGAGCTCGAGAGCTACGGCTGGCACCGCCACGACACCGGCGCGAGCGGCCTGTTCGAGGACGTGTGCGTCGTGCCTGAAGGCAGCGAGCACTCGGTGTACGTGCTCGTCAACCGCACCGTCAACGGCTCGACGGTCCGGTACCTCGAGCGGTTCGCGCCGCGTGTCGTGCCGACCGACGCCACGCTCGAGGATCAGATTTTTCTCGATTGCAGCATCACGCAACTGGACACCGCGACGACCTCGGTCACCGGGCTCGACCACCTCGAGGGCGAGGAGGTCTACGCGTTCGCCGACGGCCTGGTGCAGGGCCCGTTCACGGTCGACGGCGGCGAGATCACCCTGACGACGGCCGCGGCGCTCGTGCACGTGGGCCTGCGCATCACGGCGGAGCTCGAGACGCTCGAGCTCGACGTCGCCGGTACCGACGTCCGCGCGAAAGAGAAGCGGATCCAGTCGATGTCGGCGATCGTCGAGAGCTCGGTCGGCGGCTTCTACGCGGGGCCCGACGAGGACCACCTGCACCGGCAGCGTCACGACACGTGGTTATCGGCGACCGGGCTCAAGAGCGATCAGTTCGAGGTAAACCTCACGTCGGCGTTCAACAAGCACGGGCGCACGGTGATCCGTCACGTGGACCCGACACCGTTGTCGATTCTCGGGCTCATCCCGAAGTTCCAGGTCGGAGGATAGCGATGCTCGGCACCACGCTCGGACTCATTGCGCTCGGCACCGCGATCGCGGGCACCGCGGTCTCGGCCGTCGGCCAGGTCAAGGCCGGCAACGCCGCGAAGCGCGCCGGCGACTTCAACGCGAACATTCTCGAGCAGCAGGCGGGCGACGCGGTCGTGCGCGGCCGCGAGGAGGAGTCGCGGTTTCGGACGCAGGTGCGCAGTCTCATCGGCTCACAACGCGCTGGCTTCGCCGGCCAGGGCGTCGACGTCAACAGCGGGAGCGCGCGAGAGGTGCAGCAAGACGCGGCGCGCCTGGGCGAGCTCGATGCCTTGCAGATACGGGCCAACGCGCAGCGCGAGGCCTGGGGGTTCAACATGGACGCGGAGAACGCACGCATGGGCGGCCAGGCCGCGCAGAGCGCCGGCCGATGGGGCGCCGCGGCAACGGTCACCACGGGCGCCGGCTCGATCCTCATGGACCGATACGGCTGGCGCCGTAACCCCTCGAGGGCGTCGTAATGCCTCGCGTCGAGCGTCTCCAGCGCAGCGTGTCGACCCGGGCGCTCCCGGGCGTGCGTCGCACCCCGCAGCAGGAGGGCGCCGGCGTCGGCGAGGCCGTCTCGCAGTTCGGGGGCGCGGTCGCGCGTGTCGGTCTCCAGGCCCTCGCTGAGGTCTCGCAGCAGGAGCGGCAACGCGCGTACACCGTCGAGCGCACGACGGCCGAGCGCCAACTGGGCGAGCTCGAGCAGCAGCTGACCACGGACCCGGAGCACGGCATCGTGAACGTCCGCGGGAAGGACGCGCAGGGGCTCCGCGGAAAGCAGGCGCCGCTCTACGACCAACAGGCCGACATGATCGCAGCCAACCTGAAAACGCCCGAGGCGCAGGACTGGTTCACGCAGGCGCGCTCGCAGCGCCGGCTCGGCCTGCTCGAGACGATCGACCGGCACTCGACGCGCGAGCTCAACGAGTACGAGGTCGGCGAAGCGAAGGCCGGCATCCTCACCGCGTCCAACCTGGCGATCGCGAACGCCGACAACCCGCACCGGCTCGCACAGGAGCTCGAGAAGATCGACGTCCTGATCGAGTCGCACGCCGGCGTGCTCGGCGTCGGCGGGCCCGAGGCGCGCCAGGCGTTCCGCGACGACGCGCGCTCGAAGATTCACGTCGGCGTCGTCGAGCGGCTCATCACGCTCGAGCGCGACCAGGACGCGGCCGACTACTTCGCGGAAGTCAAGGACCAGATCAGCGGATCACAGCTCGAGGCGCTCGAACACAAGCTCGAGCTCTCGTCGACCGAGGGCGAAGCGCTCCGCACCTCGAACGAGATCTGGGCGCAGTTCGGGCCGACCGACGACGTCGAGGCGATCCCGATCGACAAGATGGAGGACGCCGCGCGCGCGAAGTACGCGAACGACCCGAAGAAGCTCAAGGCGACGATCGACTGGCTCCGGCAGCGCAAGATCGGCACGGACGCCGGCCGGAAGGAGCGCGAGGACGCGAGCTTGAATAGCGTCTGGGGCGGCGTCATGGAAGGCAAGTCCATGCGCGAGATCCAGCAGACGCCGGAGTTCGTGCAGGCGCCGGCGAAGGTGCAGGTGCAGGTGCGCGACTACTACCAGCGCCAACTCGAGCACCAGGCGACGCTCGGCTACCAGGCAGAGGCTCGAGCGGCGTCGGCCGAGGCCCGCGCGTTCAGTCGCGAGCAGCGCCTCGAGCGGCAACGCGAGATGCAGACCTGGGCCCGGTACGCGGAGCTCTCGGACCCGGCCGTCCTGCGCAGCATGACCCGCGGTCAGATCCTCGCGCAGCTGCCGACGCTCGGCCAGGCGAACACGGGCCGCCTGCTCAACGATTTCGAGCAGACCTTGCGCAGCGACGCGACGGTGCGCGACGCGACGATCGACGCCGACCTGTTCAGCGAGATCGCCTACGACGCCGGGCTCGAGTACGCGACGTTGACGCCCGGGCAACGGAACGAAACCGAGAACGCGAACATCGGCCGGCTCCGCGCCAACGTCGAGGACGCGATCGCCTCGGCGCAAGGCCGCAAGGGCGGCGTGCTCACCCGCGAGGAGAAACGCGTCGTGATGCAGGAGATCGTCGACAGCAAGGTACGCGTCTCCGATTGGTTCTTTGACAGCGACACCGTCGGCGCCCTGGTGACACCCGAGACCCGCGGCCAGGCGTACGTGCTCATCGACGACATCGACGCGAAACCCAAGACCTACGGCACCGCGTACGGCCAGGCGCTCAACTACCTCCGCGGGCTCCCGGGCCAGGCACGGAAGAGCGACGCCGAGCTCCGCCGGCAGTTCCAGGGCCGGATCGAGAAAGCCGTCGGCCGCTCGTTCAGTGGCGCGTCGCGTCAAGAGATCGAAAACGCCCTGAAAGGTCTGGACTGATGCCGCAGCGTGGGATCTTCCCCGAGGAGCCGTCGCCGCTTGGACCCGCACCGCCGCCGGCGGGCCGGCCGCTCTTCCCGGCCGAGCCGATCTCGAGCGACCCGCTCCGGCAGACCCTGAAGGACGCCGAGGACCTGCCGGCCGAGGAGGCGGCCAAGGTATTCGACCTCCGGCTCAAGACCGGCCTGCCCGACGCCGTCATTCGCCGGAACCTGCCGGAGATCGAGCGCGAGGCGGCGCGGAGCGACTTCGACGCGGCCAAGTTCCGCTCGAGCTCGCCGCTCCTGGCCGCCTGGCTGACCGAGAACCCGACGACGGCCGCGGCCGCGCAGGACGACCTGCCGACGCTTGGGTTCCTCGAGAAAACCCTGGCCATCGGCGCCAACAGCGCTCGAGCGTTCGCCGCCGGGCTCCCGCGCGCGAACGCCGGCCTCTTCGGCGTGGCGCAGGCCGGCGCCGAGATGATGGGCGCGACCGGGTGGGGCCGCTATTTCGAGGCCGCCCGCAAGCAGGCCCTGGACATCGCCGAGCAGGCGAAAGGGGCGCAAACGGGCGCTGGTGCGTCCGAGCAGGCCTTTTACAGCGGGTTCGAGTCGATCGGGACCATGATCCCCGGCCTGGCGATGTCGCTCGCGAGCGGCACCCCGGCGCCGATGCTCGCCACGATGGGCGCCTCGACCGGCGGGGAGGCCTACGGCCAGGCGCGCGACAAGGGCGTCGGCGTGGGGCAGTCGGCCATGTTCGGCGCCTCGCAGGCGGCCGTCGAGATCGCGACCGAGCAGATCCCGGCGTCCTGGCTCCTGAAGGACCTGGCCAAGCACGCCGGCGTCGTCCGAACATTGCTCCACCAGGCGGCCGCGGAGATCCCGGGCGAGCAGATCGCGACGGTGCTCCAAGACCTGAACGAGTGGGCGACCCTCAACCCCGACCGTCCGTTCTCGACCTACCTGGCCGAGCGCCCGTCGGCGGCCGCGACGACCCTGATCGCCACGTTGACGGCCGTCGGCACCCAGACCTCGCTCGCCATGGCCGGCCAAAAAGTGCTCACGGCACAGCAGCAGCGCGTCGAGGCGGCCGACCGCGAGGCGTTTTTCGACGGGCTCGAGAAGGGGGCGACCGAGAGCAAGCTCATCGCCCGGCTCCCGCAGGCGGCGCAGGAATTTCTGCAACGGGCGACCGCCGGCGGGCCCGTCGAGCACCTCTACGCGCCGGCCGACACGTTCGCCGAGTACTGGCAGTCGAAAGGGGAGGACCCGGTCGCGAAGGCCGACGAGCTCACCGGCCGCCGCGGCGCCCTGGCCGAGGCGCGCCAGGCCGGCACCGACCTCGTCATTCCGACGGCGACGTATGCCGTCAAGGTCGCGCCGACCGAGCATCACGCGTTTTTCTCCAAGGAGCTCCGGCTCCGGCCCGACCAGGCGAACGCGCGCGAGGATGCCGAGCTCCGCCAGGCCGTCGCAGAAGCCGAGGCGGAGGAGACCGCGGCCGCGCCGGCGCCGTCACCCGCGCGCGAGGCGGTGCGCCTGCAGGTCGTCGACCAGGCGCTCGCCGCCGGCGCCCGGCCGGAGGTCGCCGACGCCTGGGCCGCGCTCTGGGCCGACCGCGTCGTCGCTCGAGCGGCCCGGCTCGGTATCGAACCCGCGGAGCTCCTGAAGCAGCAGCCGCTCCCGCGTATCACAAGCGACACGCCGGCACCAGGTACAGAACAGGGCTCGGAAATTGAGCCCAAGGTGATCCCCCCCTCGCAGGCGAGCAAGGGCGAGACGCCGGCGCAGCGCGAGCGGCGCGCGAACGTCCACCTCGCCGCCCTGACGTCGGCCGTCCTGCGCGACGCGCGCAAGGTCGACCCGCGCGTCGACGAGGCGACCATCCGGCGCGAGCTCCAGACGCGCATCGAATTCGAGACCGAGCGGCAAGGCCTGCAGCGCGAGACCGGCGCCGGGCAAGACCTGCTCCGCGCGATCGCCGGCTACGGCGGCATGTGGTGGAGCCCGAAGAGCGGCATGTACCGCGGCGAGGTCGAAAAGCTCGCGCTCGAGAGCAGGGACAAGACGACCGCGCGCGATCGCGGCACCGTCTACGCCCGGCCGGCGTGGAACGGGGTGTACGGCGTGTTCGGCGAGGGCGGCCTGCCACCCGACACGATCCTCGAGTCGCTCCGGCAAGACCAGCGGTTCGAGTACCTCGAGGACATCACCGACCTCTGGGACGCGATCGAGACCGCGCTCGTCGCCGAGGCCGACGTCGACGCCCTGCCAGGCACCGACGAGCTCGCGCGGCTCGGCGTCGTGCCGGGCACGAAATGGTGGGGCGACCAGTGGGTCGAGGACGTCGTCGACGAGGACGGCGACATATCGTTCAACGTCGACGAGTTCGGGCAAGGGCTCTTCGACGACCCTGAGCCGCCGGCCGCCGACCTGCTCGACACCGGCGAAGCGCAGCCGCGGCTCCCGGGCGCCGAGAACGTGCGCGAGCAGAACATCGCGACGCCGGAGTTCGAGGCGCCGTTCTCGCTGACGTCCGAAGTCTCGAAAGCCAAGAAGGGCCGGCAGTCGTCGCTCTTCCAGACCGATACATCGGCTTTCGAGGCGTGGTTCGGCGACTCAAAGGTCGTCGACGACAAGGGCGAGCCGCTCGTTGTGTATCACGGCAGCGTGACGCGCGGCGTCGAGGCGCTCGACCCGGCGGCCGCCGCGGTGCGACCGCGCACCGGGCCGCCCGGCGTCTACTTCACGAGCGACCAGGCCGCGGCCGCCAACTTCACGCGCGCGCCTGGCGCGAAGCTCGGCACGCCTCGAGGTTCAATCACCGCGGCGTATCTATCGATCCAGAACCCGCTCGACATCACGGCGGCGATCGCGCAGGGCCAGGCGTCCGGCCTGTCGTTCGGCGACGCGAAGCGCCAGGCGTTGGCGGCTCTGACGCCCGAACACGACGGCGTGATCTTCCGCGGCGACGACGTCAACCCAGACGAGTACGTCGTGTTCCGTTCGGAGCAAATCCGAAACCAGCGCCCGCCGGCGTCGCTCTTCCAGATCGACCGCCAGATCGATCGCGCGCTCGAGACCGCCGAGGCGCGGCTCGAGGGCCTCACGCCGGCGACGAACACCGAGGGCTCGCGCGTGGTGCCGTTTCCCACGATCCCGAACGCGATCGCGAGCCGCCTGTTTCGATCGGCGAACCTCTACGCGTCGCACAAGGTGACGGTCCCGGTCTCCGACCTGGTCGCCACGCAGGCCACCATCAGCGACCCGGCGGTGCGCGCGAAGCTCGCCGGCGTCGGTGCCGGCACGCTGCCGCTCGTCCTGTCCTACCGCGGCCGCTACTACATCGCCGACGGCACGCACCGGGCGACCGCGGCCTGGGCGCGAGGCGACGAGACGATCGAGGTGCTCGCGGCCGAGGTGGACGTCGAGCGCCTGGTCAAGCTGACCGAGCGCGAGGGCGGCGAGCTCTTCCAGAAGGCGCAGGACGCTCGAGCGGCCGCGCGCACGGAGTCGGCGGCGTTCCGCACCTGGTTCGGTGACAGCAAGGTCGTCGACGAGAACGGTCAGCCGCTCGTCGTGTATCACGGCACGGTCGACGGCTGGCTCGATCCTTCTGACGCGGAGGACGTCGGCGAGACTTACTTCACCGATTCGATTGACACAGCGACGTCGTACTCTGGCACCGATAGGACGTTGCGCCCTGGCGAAGCGAAGCCAGGGATCGTGCCGGCATATCTCAGCCTGCAGCGCCCGATGGTCGTCGACTTCGACGGCAATCACTGGGACGGATACCGTGCCGGCGCGAGCGATCAAAGCGATCCCGACAACTGGACCGATCTCACCCTCGCAGACGCGATCGCAGACGCGACGGCTGGCGGATTCGACGGCCTGATCGCTCGCAACATCATCGCGCAGGGACCGGAAGGCGATCGATTCGCCGGCGCAGACCCGTCAACGGTGTATGTCGCGTTCTCGTCGACGCAAATCAAGAGCGCCGGCGGCAATCGCGGCACGTTCTCGCCCACCGACCCGAACATCCTGTACCAGCGCGACACCGCGGAAACGCCCGATCCGTTCTACTCGCGGATCGTCCGCGCGGTCGAGGAGAGCTCGCTCGCGAAGGCCTCGGGCCAGCAGTGGAAAGCCACGATCAAGAACGCGAAGAGCGGCATCAGCGCCGACGAGTTCGTCATGGTCGCGGTCGACGCGCTCGACGGCCGCAAGACTTACACGAAGGCGGAGGTGCTCGGGCACCTCAAGGCGCACCAGGTCGAGGTCGAGTGGACGACGCTCGGCGAAATGGTCGTGCCGACCGAGCAGGAGATCGACGCGGAAACCGAGCGGGTTTACCAGGCCGCTCTCGATAGAGAGATCGCGCGCCTCGAGGAGACCGACCTCGGGCCGCGCTACTACACCGAGGAAAACATCGACGTTCGCGGCGACGACGAGGACGGGTTCGCGGCCTGGCTCGGCGGTGAGCAAGTCACCGGCACGATGGACACCGAGGAGGAGGCGCGCGACGCGGCCGAGGGCGAGCTCGAGGGCATCAACGACAAAGCGCAAGAACAGTTCGACGAGGACGTCCGCGGGTGGGCGAGCGACGCCGTCGACTACGGCGAGATCCGAACCGGCGTCGAGCAGCGCCTCCTGAGCGCGGCCGAGGACCAGGGCCAGGTCGCAAAGTACGGGCAGTATGTATTTCACGGGCCGACGGTGCCGGGCAGCTACCGCGAGGTCTTTGTCACGGCGCCGAACCTCAAGCCAACCGAGAACCCGGCGATCAGGGTCGAGCTCGAGAACACGTTTCCAGACGGTAGCAAGCGGTGGGAGATCTTTCTCGATGGCGCGCTCTGGAAAACGCGCGAGGGTGAGCCGCGTTCCATCATCACGCGAGAGACCACACCGGACACCGAGGAGCGCGCCGCGGTAGCACGCGCGCGGGCGTACTGGAACGAGATCGGCCGCGTCGAGGCGCTCTGGGAGGACGGGCACAGCCAGTACGACGATATCCAGAACCCGATCGTTCGCATTCGATTCAACCAGCGCGAGCTCGCCGACGGCCGTACGGCGCTCTTCGTCGAGGAGATGCAGCCGCCGAGCGACGAGAACCAGAAGCGCATGCCGGCGCTCTTCCTGAAAAACTGGCGCGAGCTCGGATGGAAATGGGTGCTCCACCAGGCCTCGGCACAGAACGTCGACGTCATCGCGTGGACGACCGGGCAGCAGCAGGCCGACCGGTACTCGCTCGAGAAGCACGTGAGCGCGATCGAGTATCGAAAGAACGGCGACGGCACGTACCAGCTTCTCGTGCGCGACCCGCAAGGCCGGAGCATAGACCGCGTCGAGCGCAGCCGCGCGACCCTGCAAGACCTCGAGGGCATCGTCGGCAAGGAGATCGCGAAGCAGATCGAGGACGGCGCCGGCGACGTGCGCCCACCGACCAGCATCGAGCAGTCGCTCCGTGAGCGCGGCCGCGCGCTCGAGGCGTTCGCCGAGGGCCCGCGCTCGTGGTTCCTGCGTTTCGAGAACGGCGAGCGGATGGGAGTGTGGAATTCGCGGGCCTCCGCCGAGGGCGACATGGGGCGTATCAACGCCATGTTCGAGGAGTCCGAGCCGCGGCAGATCACCGGCGAGGGCTTGAAGGTCGGCGGCTCCGGTCTCAAGAAGCTCTACGACGTAGATTTCGCAAACGTCGTCAATAAGCTCGCGCCCGTGAAGCGCAACGGCGGCAAGGTCGGAACGATCACGATCCGCGGTGACAACGCACCGCCGGAGGTGATTGCGCGATACGCCGATCAGCCCGATCACCCGTTCACGAAAAAGCAGTTTCCGCCGGTCCCGGCGCTCGAGCTCACGCCGGCGATCCGCGAGGCGGCGCTCGCCGGGCAAGCACTCTTCCAGGACGACGACAAGGTCAAGGGCGCCTACAACCCGGCGACCAACACGATCCGGCTCGTCGCCGGCAAGGCCGACCTGTCGACGTTCCTGCACGAGAGCGGGCATGCGTTCCTCGAGGAGCTCGTCGACGACGCGATCACGGTCGCCGGACTGGGCGCCGTCACGACGTCACAGCAGCAGATCGTCGCCGACGCGACCGCGACGATGCGATGGTTCGGATTTAAGGGTTCGCTCGAGGAGTGGCAGGCGCTCCCGATCGAGGCCCGGCGCGAGCAGCATGAGACGTTCGCGCGCGCGTTCGAGGATTACCTCTATTCCGGCAAAGCGCCGAGCGCCGAGCTCCGGTCGATCTTCGCGCGCTTCCGCACCTGGCTCCTCGAGGTCTACAAGGCGATTCGCCGGCAGCACGCCGAGGTCTCGCCGGAGATCCGCGGCGTCATGGATCGGCTCCTCGCGACCGACCAGGCGATCGCCGAGGCCCTGGCCGAGTCGCAGGTCGAGCCGCTATTTGAGAGCGCGGAGAAGGCCGGCACCGACGAGGCCGGATTCGCGAGCTACCGCGACCGCTACCTCGAGGCGCGCAAGCGCGCGATCGAGACAGTCGACCAGGAGCTCCTCAAGGAGTTCAAGCGCGAGCGGTCGGCCTGGTGGAAGCTCGAGGTCGAGCAGGTGCGCCGCATCGTCGTCGCCGAGGTGATGGGACAGCCGGCGCTCGTCGCGCAGAGCGTGATCCGAACCGGTCGCATGCCGAACGGCGAGATCCCACCCTACGGCGACGGCGCGCCGCTCAAGGCGTCGAAGTCCGACATCGTCGCGAGCTACGGACTCAAGCGCCTCAAGGGGCTCAAGATGGGCCGCGATTACCTCTACGCGGTCGACGGCGGGCTCCCGGCCGACACCCTGGCCGAGCTCATGGGATTCCCGAACGGCGACGCGCTCCTGCGCGCTGTGAGCGAAGCGCCGCGCGTCGAGAAGGTGATCGCCGACGAGGTCGAGCACCGGATGCAGCAGAAGCACGGCGACATGCTCTCGGAGCAGACGCCCGTGCGCGAGGCCGCGGCCGCCGCGGTGCACGCCGAGCGGTTCGACCTGGTGACCGAGGAGCTCCGGCTCCTGAGCGCCAAGACCGCGGCCGCCGGCGCCTGGCGCGGGGCGGACACGGTGCGCGCCTCGGCCGAGACCACGATCGCGCGCACGAAGATCCGCGACCTGCGCCCGGGGCTCTACCTGCAAGCGGCGACCCGGCACTCGAGGACGGCGCTCGAGGCCATGGCCGCCGACGATCACACCGGCGCCGCGCGCGCGAAACAGCAGGAGCTCGTCGCGCTGGCGCTCTACCGGGCCGCGCGAGACGCGAAGGCCAGGACGCAACCCGCGCAGCGCCTCGGGCGCAAGTACGAGCTCGGCGGCCGCGCGATGGCCGCGATGGGCAAGGCCGGCAGCGACTACGCCGACCAGGTGCTCGGCATCCTCGACCGGTACGAGTTCGCGAAGGTGCCGCAGAAGGCGCTCGACCGGCGCGAGTCGCTCCGCAAGTTCGTCGCGAAGCTCGAGAAAGAGGGCCTGCCGGTCGAGATACCCGAGGCGGTGCTCGACGACGCACGCAAGATCAACTGGCAGGAGCTCACGGTCGAGGAGCTCGAGGGCGTCTACCAGACGATCCGGCAGATCGAACACCTGGCGCGCCTGAAGAACAAGCTCGTGAAGGCCGGCGAGCAGCGCGAGCTCTCGTCGATTCGGAACGAGATCGCGACGTCGATCCGCACCCACCTCTCGACGCGACGCAAGACGCTCGAGCCGCGCCTGGCGAGCGAGCGCGCCGGCGCGTTTTTCGACGGCGTGTTCGGCTCGCACCGCAAGACCGCGTCGCTCACGCGCGAGCTCGACGACTTCGAGGACGGCGGGCCCATGTGGGACCACGTGCAGCGGCGGATCAACGACGCCGGCAACGACGAGGCGGCGCGCACCGCGAAGGCGACGGCCGAGCTCTTCCGTTTGTTCGAGCAGGCCTACACGCCGCTCGAGCGCTCGAGGTTCGCGCGGCCGGAGTGGATCGAGGCGCTCGGCGACGCGACGAACCCGCGCGCGAGTCTCTCGAAGCAGGGCCGGCTCATGGTCGCGCTCAACTGGGGCAACGACACGAACCGGCAACGGCTCACCGCGGGCTTTGGCTGGACGCAGGCGCAGGTCGAGGCGGTGCTCGACACGCTCGATCGGCGCGACTGGCAGTTCGTCCAAAGCGTGTGGGACCACTACGAGACGTACTGGCCCGACATCGTCGCGAAGCAGACGCGCGTCGTCGGCCTGGCGCCGGAGAAGGTCGACGCGACGCCGGTATTCACGAAGTACGGCGAGTTCCGCGGCGGCTATCACCCGATCAAGTTCGAGGGCCAACTCTCAGCGAAGGTGCACAACCTCGAGGACGCGAGCGCCGCCGACATGCAGAAGGCCGCGGCGTACGTGCACGCGACGACCGCGCGTGGGCACCTCGAGGCGCGCGCCGAGGGCAACATCACGTTGCCCGTGCGGCTCGATTTCGGCGTGATCTGGGAGCACGTCGGCCAGGTGATCCACGACCTCACGCATCACGAGATGCTCATCGACGTCGGCCGGATTCTCGGCGGCGACGAGGTCTCGTCGGCGATCGTCGACACGCTCGGGATCGAAGCGTTCAACCAGTACCGGACCGCGCTCAAGGACATTGCCGTCGGCGACGTGCCGGCGCGACACACGATGGAGCGCGCGCTCGGGCACCTGCGCACGGGCTCGACGGTCGTCGGCCTGGCGTGGAGTCTCACGACCGTCGCGTTGCAGCCGCTTGGATTGACTCAATCCATGGTTCGGATTGGCCCAATGCACGTCGCGAAAGGCCTCTCGAGATGGCTCCGCGGCGCCGACGCGATGACGACGACGGTCTCAGGCATTCACGCGAAGTCTGTATTCATGGCGAACCGGCACCGGACGATGATGCGAGAGATCCATGAGATTCGGAACCGGCTCGGCGTCGACACCGGCAAGTACACCGGATGGCTCGACGCGGCGCTGCGCGGAATGTCGGCCGACAAGGTCACGAAGCAGGGCCTCAGTGATTCCTACTTCTGGATGATCGGCCGCGCACAGATGGTCGCCGATATTCCGACATGGATCGGGATGTACGAGAAAGCGATCGCGGACCCGGCGAACCTGAAGGAGGACGGCACCGTCGACGACGAGCGCGCGGTCGCACTCGCCGACCAGGCGGTGCTCGACAGCCAGGGCGGCGGGCAGATCAAGGACATGGCCGCGGTCCAGCGCGGCGGGCCCGCGTGGAAGCTCTGGACCAACTTCTATAGCTTTTTCAACGTGACGTACAACCAATGGGTCGAGGCGAAACGCAAGGCGCAGGACGGCGGCCGCTACCCGACAACGCCGGCGGCGATCGGGCGCCTGGCCGTCGACTACATGCTGCTGTTCACGGTGCCCGCGGTGCTCGGTTCGATCCTGCGCGACGCGCTGCGCGGCGAGCTCGACGACGACCTCGAGGACCCGGAGGCCTGGGCGGCGAAGCTTGTGAGCGAGAACCTGGCCTACATGCTCGGCACGATGGTCGTGCTCCGCGAGGCCGGCGGCGCGCTCCAGGGCTTCTCGAATTACGAGGGCCCGGCCGGCGCTCGAGGCGTCGCGTCGATCTCGCGCCTGGCAACGCAGGTGCGGCAGTTCGAGTTCGATAGCGGGCTCGTCGACAGTCTCAACGCGGCCGCCGGCGTGTTCTTTCACTACCCGGCCGCGCAGGTCGAGCGCACGACGAAAGGGATCGCCGCGCTCATGGAGGGGCGCACCGAGAACCCGCTCGCCGTGCTCGTGGGTCCACCTCGAGAGCGTCGATAAATGGACCGCCAAGATCTCCGGCGCCGCGGGCCTCGTCGGCGCGGATTCGTGGCGACCGACGCCGGCGGCAACCCGACGATCATCCCGTTCGGCGAAGCGGGCGACGTCGTGCACGGCGACGGCTCGGTCGGACCACCACCACCACCAGGCGGCGGAGGCGGCGGCGGCGGGACGAACGTCACGGGCCGAGTCTCGGGCGGTCAAGTCATCTGGGAGAGCGGCTACACCTACCGCGTCAGCGCCGCGGTCTACTACATCGCCGGCACGCTCTACGCGAGCGCCGAGCAGACGATCACCCTGAGCGCGCCCGACGGGACGTTCGATCGCATCGACGTGATCGTGCTCGACACCGCGGGTATCGTCGGCGCCGTCGAAGGCGTGCCGAGCGCGACGCCGTCCGAACCGAGCGTCGACCCGGCGACGCAACTGAAGCTCGGCCTCGTGCTCGTCTCGACGGGCACGACCGAACCGGTCGACCTGAGCAACGAGCTCGTCTACGCCGACAACGTCGGATCGCCGACCGAGTGGGACTGGACGGCAACCGGCGCGTCGATCAACGTCAATTCCTCGAGCACGCCACACGCGGGAACGAAGGACATCGAGGGCACGAACGTCGTCGTCGGCACCGCGGCCGTCGGCACGATCGGCGCCGGCACGATCGACCCGAACGCGTACGACTTCCTTGCCTGCTTCCTGCGACCGAAAGCGGCCTGGGCGAACAACCGCGGGCTCCTCGTGAGCCTGCGCTCGAGCGGCGTGCTCGTCGGCGTCGCGCTCCAGATCAAGCGCTCGGGCTCGTTCGGGTACGACGGCACCCTGCTCGCGTACCAGCAGGTCGCGATCCCGATCACGGCGTTCGCGGTCCCGGCGGGCACGCTCATCGACGGCGTGCGCTTCGAAGCATACGGCGGCGTCGTCGGGTGGCACCTCGACACGATCGGATTCCAGGGCCAGGCCACGGAGCCGGCGACGGGCGGCATCACGCAGGCGGAAGCCGATGCGCGCTACGCTCCGCTCGGGCCGGCGTTCGTCACGATCGGCGCCGTCGCCGGTCTCCCGAACGAGCGCCGGCTCACGGCCGGTACCGGCGTCACGGTGACCGACAACGGGGCGAACAACACCGTCGTCGTCGCGGTGACACCGGGCGTCGGCGTCGGCGACGTCGTCGGGCCAGCGAGCTCCACGGACAACGCGATCGCACGGTTCGATCTGGCGACCGGCAAGCTCATCCAGAACAGCGCGCCGATCGTGCAGGACGACGGCCGGATTTCAACCGTCACTGACCCGAGCTCGGCACAGGACGCCGCGACGAAAAACTACGTCGACGGGCTCATGGCGAACATCGGCAAGCGAGCGCGCGTGCGCCTGGCGACGACGGGCCCGATCACGATCTCGACCGGGCTCAACGCCGGCGACTCGATCGACAGCGTGACGCTGGTCACCGGCGACCTGGTGCTCGTGAAGGACCAGGCGGCGCCCGAGCAGAACGGCGTCTACGTGGTGGGCGTCTCGCCGGCGCGCTTCGCGGAGTTCGACACGTACGACGAGCACCCGGGCTCGCTCATCGCCGCGCAAGAGGGCACGACGAACGCCGACACGTTGTGGCTCTGCACCTCGAACGTCGGCGGCACGCTCAACACGACAGCGATCGCGTTCTCGGCGCTGTCGATAAGCGCTGGCATCAACCAACTCACCGGCCATGGCACCGCGGGCCCTGGCTCCGGCTCGCAGCCGTTCACGTTGTCGGTCGCGATGCGGACGCGGATCGTGATCTTCCCGCTCGCCGGAGCCGGCGCCGGCGTCGACCTGGTGCCGGGGCAGAAGTTCACATTTCCCGAGATCCCCTACACCGGCACGATCACGAAGGCGCGGATCGTCTCGCCTGACGTTGGCGACATCGAGCTCGACGTGCTCCTCAGCACGTACGCGGCTTTTCCGACGATGGCGTCGATCGTGGGTGGAGCTCCGCCGACGCTCTCTGGCGTACAGAAGAGCGAGGACTCCACCCTAACCGGCTGGTCTCCTGCGGTCACCGCCGGCGACGTCGCCGACGTCGAGGTGCTCACGTGTAGCGGGATCAAGCGCTGCACATTGAGCCTGACGGTAGTGCTCACCTAATGGCGCGCAAGGTATTCATCGGCAGCGGGAGCATGGCGACCGGCGCCAACTGGGCGAACGTCGACTCGACCGCGCTCGTCTCAAACAATACCGGCTCGACGGCGCTCACGACGGGGAACCTCGACGCGACCGCGTTCGCGCCTGGCGCCGTGACGGTGCTCGGCGTGCTCGTGCGCCTGGCCGCTCGAGCGGCGGGTTCGCCGAGCAACACAATGACGATCACGCTGCGCAACGTAACAGGCGCGGTGAACGTGATCTCCGTCACGGTGAACGTCTCGGACCTGCCGGCGTGCACGGCAGGCGCGACCTCGGCTGGCGGGTGGCATTACCTGAAGTTCTCATCGTCGCAGCTGCTTCTCGCGGCGACCAACTACACGATCCGCGCAACGCTCTCGAGCACGTCGACCGCGGTGAGTCTCGCGACGAACGGCACGGCGAACAACTGGCAGCACATGCTCGTGCTCAACACGACCGGCGCGCCGGCCGCCGGCGACGACATGCACGTGCCGCAGCTGCTCGACGGGGCGACGAACCCGGCGACGCCTGGCGGGTTCACGATGACGGTCGACTCGACCGCGGCGACCGACTACGGCTCGGCCGACACGAGCAACTACGTCGCGGCGCTCGACGTGTCAAAGGGATCGGTGATCACCTGGGCGACGACGGCCGCGACCGCGTTCATCCTGCGCCTGTCTGGGCACCTCAAGGTGTATTCGGGCGGCGAGCATCGCATGGGCACGACGGGCACGCCTTGCCCGCGAGGGTCGTCGATGGTGCTCGAGTTCGACTGCTCGGCCGATTGGGCGTTCTATCACTCCACGATGAACGGGGGCACGTTCGTCGGCCAAGGTCTGAGCCGGACGACCGGCAAGAACGTGAGCCAGTGTCTCCTCACGGCGGCGGTCAGCGCTGGCGCGACGAGCCTGAGCAGCGTCGACACCGATACCGGCTGGCTCACCGGCGACGAGATCGTGCTCTCGCCGACCGCGCGCGTCGACAACGAGGCCGACCTCGTGACCTTGTCGGGCGACGCCGGCGCGAGCTCAATGTCGATCTCAGCGACGACCTTCGCGCACCCCTACAGCGCGGCCGAGCAGGTGCAAGGCGGGGTGATGCTGATGACGCGCAACGTGACGATCCGATCGGTCTCCTCGTCGTTCATGACGGCATTCGTCGTGCGGCCGACGGCGAATGTCGACTGCGATTGGGTCGCGTTCCGGTACCTCGGCGCGAACGGCGGGCAAGGCGACTACGGCGTGCTGCTCGAGACAACGACCGGCGTCGTCTCCTTCCATCACTGCTCGCAGCGTGATTGTGATGGCGGGGGTCTCGCGCTCACCGGCGTCGTCACGAGCCCTGGCTCGGTGACCGTCGACTCCTACAGCATCTACCGGCACGCGGTCGTGACCGACTTTTTTGCGTTCACGTTCAGTACGGCGCCCGCGGCGTCTGGCCTGGTGGCGGTGAGTAATTGCTGGCAGGCGCTCGGGATCGTCGACGGCGCCGGCGGCTTCGCGCTCCGCGCCGGCAATATCACGTATAGCGGCACGTTCCGCTTGTCGGGCGATGACGGCGAGGGCGTGTGCCTCACGGGCGACTTTCTCGGCTGGTCGGTCGGCGGCGACTGGCACATGCACTCGTGCGGCACGCCGCTCTATGTCAACGCCACGCTCTCGGACGTGTACCTGACGGGCACCTGGCGCGGGTGGCGCTGCGTGAATACCGGGCTCTGGATCGACAGCGGCCAGGTGCAAAACGTCAATTTCGAGGGGGACGTCTACCTGTTCGGCAACGCGACGCCGGGCAACCTGATCGTCGACACACCCTCGGGGGTGATCGGGCTGACGTTCGGGTTCCTTCACCTGTCGGGCGATTCGACGTACTCGTCGCCGCGCGGGTTCAACATCGACAACCACGTGCTCGACCTCGTGGTGCACCGCGGGAACTTTGGCGTCGCCTCTGGGATCTGGACGGCTCACACGACGTGTGATCTCGACTACGCGGTCGTGTTCCGCGCGACGTTCGTCAACTGCGTGTTCGCCTCGGCCGTGGAAACGATCCCGACCGTGCCGGGGCTCTCGGCGAATAGCATGCTCACGCGGCTGCACTTTCAGCGGAAAGACGGCACCGCCGGCGTCGACTACACGCAGACGGCCGCGGGCACGATCGCTCGAGAGACGAGCACCGTGCAGGACAGTCCCGGCGCGAAGCTCACGCCGTTTCTCTCGAACGTGAAGCTCGAGTCACACGCCGGCGCTCGAGGCAAGGGGTTCATCGTCGGCGTTCTCAGCGGCGGCACCGCGCAGGTCTCCGTCTACGTGCGAAAAAACGCGGCGTACAACGGTAACGCGCCGCGGCTGATCCAGAAGCGCAATTCGTCCGCGGGGTTCAACGCCGACGTCGTGCTCGACACGTTGACGGTCGCCGCGGACACCTGGGAAGTGCTCACCGGCACGACGGGGGCCGCGACCGCCGACGGCGTGCTCGAGTTCGTGGTCGACTGCGACGGCACCGCCGGCGACGTGTTCGTCAATCAGTGGACCGAGGGATCGGCAACGCCGAGCGGCGACGAGACGGCCTGGCTCGACGGTCTGCCAGTGAAGGCCAGGGGCGTTAGTGTGATTGGGAGCGGCGCCGACGAGCAGGCGTCCGGGTACGTGGGCTAACACAACGCTGGAGACGAGCCAATGGTCGGTCGAGCAGATGGCAGAGACGATGAGTACGGGGACGAGAACCAAAGGAGCGACATGGCCGGATTCAGACCACTCAACGGACACACGGGCGAGGTCGCTCGATGGATTATCGGGCTCGTCATGTTGGCGCTCGTGACGTACTACAACCGCGATCGCGAGGCGGGCGAACGCGTCGTTATGATCGACGTTCGTGAGCAGATTCGCTTCGAGGAGAACCAGCGAAGCTTTAGCCGGATCGAGCGCGCCGTCGAAGAGCAAGGGGAAAAACTCGAGGCGCTCATCAGTTCGGAGTCGCGCCGGATTCGACCCGAAGGAACGAGCGAGCCGACATACCCGCGCGGCCGCATGTTCGATCGATAGCGCTCGAGGCGGCCGTAGGGTAGGGCCGACCGCTGGGAACACAGCTACCCCGGCTGTGAGGCCGGCGCCTGTTCTCGGTCGCCTCGAGCGCTATCGCAAGTGCTTCCAGATCCAATGCTCACGCCGCGGCCGCTTGGTGGGCCCGTCGAGCAAACCGTTCGCGTACATCAGGACCAGTGACACCACGACGCCCGCCAGTACGATCAGGAAAGTCACCATAGGCCGATACTCTTTTCGGAGTTATCACAGACGGCCTTTACCCTCTATCCATGAGGGTGTAGTCGTTGTAGGATCGCCGCGCGATTACCCTCTCTCAGGAGTCTCTCTCATGGCTTGGCGGCGTGTTCCTTCTACTTCCCTCGGCGGCGCCCGTTGGTTGACGGCGTTGACGCTGGTGCTCCTGTCGCTGCCGCCGGCGGCACGGAAACAGGTCGAGTTTTTCGCCCGCGTCCAACTCCGAGCCGCGCAACGGCAATCCACCCCTTCACGCGCTGATAGTCCTCGTAGTCCAGCGCGTGCAAATCCGCCAGCACGAGCTCGTCGTCGGGCGTCACCGGCACGCGCCGGATCTCCGTCGGCGCGCCGCGCAGCGCGGCAGTGAGCCGGCGGTCAGCGAGCGTGCGCCGTTCGGCGCCGGCGCGCCGCTCGGTCAAAGCCGAGATGCCCGGCTGAAAAAGCTGGTAGACCGCGATCCCGAAGAAGTCGGCGAACGCGTCGAGATACTTGAGCGGGATCCCGCGCTTGTCGTGGCGGTCGCGGTCACTGAACACTCGGCTCGCCCATGAGCGGGTGAGTCCGCAGTGCGCGGCGAGCTCAGCCCGCGTCTGCCCCCTGGCTCGCAGGATGGCGTCGATGTTCTGCCGCAGAATACGCTCCGCACGCATGAGGGGATCGATACCATATCCGATCTCGCGTTGACTGTGTGTCACTAATTACAAATTGCGTTGCTCTTTTTCGCGTTGACAGAGCGTCAACGGGGCCTATAAGATCTGCCGGACCTATGAACAAAGGCGCAAAGGCGCTCCGCGATTGGCTCTCGCGGAGCGGTCTCTCGAGTGTAGCTGCCGCGAAACGGCTCGGCTTGACGAAGTCGTATTTCTCGTATTTGCTGAACGGTCACCGGAAACCGGGGTTGCCGTTGGCGGTCGCGATCGAGCGGAAGGCCGGCATACCGGTCAACTCGTGGACACAGCGCGTTGCCAGGTCGGCACGCGCGAAATCCTCGAGGGCCACGAACCCGATAGTTGACAAGGTGTTAACTGCCTAATGCGAAAGTTAACAGAACGTGTAGTATGGGATCGTAGGGTCGTTGACGTCCTGTCAACTTTCGACAGGGCCGCGGTGGCGGGTGCGAGCATTCTACTCCACCTGCCGGCGACCGGTGTCGGCCTAGTTCGCTCTTTCCTTCAACAACTTAACGAGTCGTTGCGCGCCTGGAGACGTGCGCGGGGCGGCGTGTTCTATCGGCGGGTGGGCAATGCGTGCCCGTGCACCGGGGAGTCTCGGTTGTCACGGATGCGCGACGCGGTGGGCAAGTAAACCCGCGCGCCCGGCCGACGGTGGTGGTCACCGTTGGCACGACCGGGCGCGCTAGGAGACGAGTCATGAGTGTAATTCATATCGCGGACACGCTCGGGATTGACAAGGTGCAACGGTGCCGGCGGTGCGGCGCGGCGCTCAAGGATTTCCGGCACGGCGTCGGAGCCGGCAGTCTCGTTCGGGTGGCCTGGAGTGGGGGGAACACCTACGGCTTCGGGTGCTGCGTGGAGCTCTTCGCCGGCGGCGGCCAGGCGGAAGTGCTCCGGCCTGACGTGCGGCCGACCTGCCTCGAGCTCAAGCCGTTCGACGTCGTCGTCGACGAGCTCACCTATCGGAACTACCGGGCCAACCGGCAGCAGTTCCACACCATCAAGGCGGAACGGTGGGCGCGCGTGTTCGACAACGCGCCGGCGCTCGAGGCGCGGTACCAGCGCGACCTCGAGCACGAGGAGATCGAGCTCCGACAGCGCGAGCTCGCGCGCGAGGGCAGCGTCCGCGGCGACCAACTGACAGAAGGCGAGAGGTCGCTCTGATGGCGGCCTTCCTCGAGCGCTTCCGCAAGATCGGTCACCGCAAGGTCGGCGCGACCGCCGGCTGGAAGTCCTACCCGGCCGACGAGATCACCTGGCAGGGCCAGGGGCTCGTGCTCCGCACGCGGCCGCGGCAGATCGACCCGCGCGCGACGTTCCACATTTCCAGCAATCAACGGCTTCGCACGAGCGGACAGACGTCGGCCGAGTTCCTCGACGTCGAGGTGCTCGAGGGCAGCGTCGACGACGCCGGCCTCGAGGTGCTCCGCGCGCTCATCGCGGCCGCCGACACCCGGCCGGTCGTGGTCCGTCGACGAGGGGAGGCGCTGCGCGCATGGCAGACGTAAGGGCCACGCTCGAGGCGATCGTGCTCGTCGTGGGCACGGTCTCGATCGGCGTCGGGATCGCGGTCGTCGTCGTGGCGCTCTTCTGGCCGCGGCGCGCACCAATCACGGCAGGCGCCAACGGGTACGCGTGTGACCCGGCGGTGCTCGACATTGCCGAGCGGTTCGTGATCGGGCTCGACGCCGAGCTCGAGCGACGGCTCACGGCTCCGCAGCGCAAGGCCTTGACCGTACGCACCGTGCGGGCGCTGCAACAAACGATCGACGAGGAGCTCGAGGCTCTTCGAGGGGAGGTGGAGTGATGCACGCACCAGCGTTTTTCGCGGCCGTAGCAGACGGCAAAGTGATCGCAACGACGGCGTCGGCGACACGGAAGTATCGGTTTGCGGTGGTGTATGGGCGCACCGTCGCGTACTGGAGCTCGGACTGGGCCGGCGCGCAGCGCCAGGTCGAGACGTTCAGCCCGCGCTCGGGCGTGGACGGCAAGCGGATCGAGGTCGGGATCGTCGACGTCGTGCAGACGTTGGTGCGGCTCGACGTCGGGGACGCCTGGCCGCTCAAGCAGGAGGCGGCCCATGTCTGAGCTCATCGACGTCGCCGAGCTCAACGACATCGAGCCCGACAACAAGCCGTTCCGATGCACCGCCGAGGGCACCTACCACGGGCTGTCGGCCGAGCTCTACCACGCGGACCCGTGTCCGACGCCGTCGCTCTCGAGCTCGATGGTCAAGCTCTTGTGTGACACGACGCCGGCGCACGCGCGCCTGCGACACCCGCGGCTCGTCGAGCGCGTCGAGCGGGACAACGCGACGCACTTCGACATCGGCACCGCGGCGCACGCGATCGTCCTGCAAGGCCAGGACGCGGTCGTCGTGGTCGACGCTGCGGACTGGCGCACGAACGCGGCGAAGGAGCAGCGCGACAAGGCCTACGCCGAGGGCAAGACGCCGCTCCTGGCGAAGATCAAGGCCGAGGTCGACCGGATGGTCGCCGCGTTCCGCTCGGGCCTGGACCGGCACCAGGAGGGCGCGCGCATGTTCGAGGAGGGGTTCGGCACCCCGGAGTCGACGCTTATCTGGCAGGACCTCGGCGGCGTGTGGTGCCGTGCTCGACTCGACTGGCTCCGCGCGGACAAGCGGAGCGGGATCGCGATCGACGACTACAAGACGACCGCGACGTCGGCCGACCCGGCGGACCTGGCCCGCACCTACATCGGCAAGGGGTGGGACATTCAGGCGGCGTGGTACCTGCGCGGCGCTCGAGCGGTCCTGAACACAACCAAGGCGTTTGACATGACGTTCCGCTACGCGGTGCAGGAGACCTACGCGCCCTACGCGGTCTCGGTGGTCACGCCTGGCGCCGACGCGCTGATGCTCGCCGAGAAAAAGATCCTCTGGGCGCTCTCGCTCTGGGCGCGGTGCCTCGAGCGCGACGAGTGGCCCGGGTACCACACGCAGACGGCGCACCTGGCGCTGCCCGCGTGGGAGGAGTCGCGCTGGCTCACCAAGGAGGTCTCGGATGCCTTTTGAGTTTCGGCCGGCGAAGCGCGAGAACGTCGGGCTCCTCATCGGCCTGGCCGGCGGGACCGGCTCGGGTAAGACCTACACCGCGATGCGGCTCGCGAGCGGCATCGCCGGCGACCGACCGTTCGCGGTCATCGACACGGAGGCCGGCCGCGCGAAGCACTACGCGGACTACTTCCGATTCGATCACGGCGACCTAACCGCGCCGTTTGGCCCTGGGCGCTACCTCGAGGCGATCGAGACCGCCGACCACGCGGGGTACCCGGCGATCGTCGTCGACAGCATGAGCCACGAGCACGCCGGAGAGGGAGGGATGCTCGACTGGCACGACGACGAGCTCGAGCGGCTCACGAAGGGTGAGGCGTCCAAGCGCGAGGCGATGAACTTCGTCGCCTGGATCGCACCCAAGAAGGGGCACAAGCAGATGGTGCAGGAGCTCCTACAGGTGCGCGCGCACCTGATTCTCTGCTTCCGTGCCGAGCCGAAGATCGAGATCGTGAAGGAGAACAATCGGACCGTCGTGCGCGAGAAACAGGGGCTCAATGTCGGGCCCGGTGGGTGGACAGCCGTCACCGATAAGAACCTCATGTTCGAGCTCACGGCGTCGTTCCTGTTCATGGCCGAGCGGCCAGGCGTCCCGATCGCGATCAAGCTGCAAGAGCAGCACCGGGCGCTCTTCCCGACCGACCAGGTCGTCACGGAGACCACGGGCGCCGCGGTGGCGCAGTGGGCCCGGGGCGGCGAGGTCAACTGGGTGCTCTTGATCGAGCAGGTCAAGACCCGCGAGGAGCTCGCCGCCGTCGGGCGCGACCTGCAACGGGTGAAGCCCCTGATGTCGGTCGCCGCGCGCGAGATCGCGATCACCGCCTACAACCACCGTCTCAGTGAGCTCTCACCCCCACAACAGCCGAAGGAGGCAACCAAGTTATGAGTAAGAAGAAAACACAGATCGAGCTCGCGATCTTGAGGCTCACGGCGCGACGGAACCAACTGGAAGCGGATACCGCGGCGACCGTTTCAGGGCTGAACGAGGCGATCGAGGTGCTCCAGGTTCAGGCGGGCGCAGGCGCGCGCAAGTCGGCCGGCAAGGGAAACCCTCGAGGGAGGGCGCGATCGTCGTCTACGGGCGTCGTGGAGCGCCAGGAAACCGCCCCGGCGGCGTCGTCGCTCGAGTAACTCCCGATGGCACGTGGTCGCATGATTTCCAAGTCGCTCTCGACGTCTGAGAAGTGGGCGGCGCTACACGAGGTCGTTCCTGCGCTCGCGGAGTTCGCGCAGTCGATCTACCCCCTCATGGTGAGCCACTCGGACGACTTCGGGCGGCAACAAGGCGACCTGACGACCGTCCGCTACCTGGTAAATCCGAGTAGTCCCCGGAGTTTCCCGGAATGGCGGGCGGCGCTCACCGCGTTACACGAGGTCGGCCTCATTTCCTGGTATGAGGTCGACGGTAAACCCTTCATCCAAATAGAGAAATTCGATCCGCACCAGGTCGGTCTACACAAGCGAACCGCATCCCATATTCCAGGAGACTCCGGGAAGTTCCCGGAATTTCCGCACCAAAGAACTGAAAGAAGGGAACTGAAGGAAGGGAAAGAAGGAACTAGTACTGCGCCTGACGGCGCGGTCGCGTCCCCCCCTGTGGAAAACCCACGAACCCCGCAGGAGAACCTCGAGGTCATTACGACGCTGGTCGGCAAAGAGATCCTGCCGACCTTGGGGTTGAGCGTCTCAACCGACGACCTCATCGAAGCGACGAAAGAGCGCTGCGCAAAACTCCACGTCGCGTACAACAGCGAGGCCGTTCGGAAAGCCGTCGAGAGTGCGCTCTTCAGGGCCCGGCTCAAGCCAGGAGACGAGTCGTGAGCTCCTGCGCGTTCACCCCGTGCGACGAAGCGGAGACCTGCGCCATGGTCGGCGGCTGCGTCACCAAGCGTTTCGGGAAGCAGCCGAACCGAGTACGCCGCGGCATGCTCGAGACCAATGCCCTGAGCCCGAAGGAGGCCGAGGGCCTGAAACCCACCTCGCCGGCGCTCAACGGCACGAAGCCGCGCGAGGTGCGCGACCCGGCGCTCATCAAGCGGGACCGAAAGGCGATCACCCGATGAGCCTGCTCGAACGGTCGTCGCTCTCGTTCCTGGTGCAAGGCCAGGCCACCTCGAAAGGCAGCATGAGCGGCTTCGCGCTCGAGAGACCTGACGGCTCTGTCGGCGTGCGCGTCGTCGACAAAACCAAAGGGCTCCACGGGTGGACAACCGCGATCAAGTGGTCGGGAAAGCTCGAGATGCGTCGACAGCGCCTCGAGCTCTTCGCCGGGCCCGTCACGTTGAAAGTCCTGTTTGTGTTCGCGCGTCCCAAGAAGCCGAAGAACCGCGATCACCACGTCGTGAAACCCGACCTCGACAAGCTCCTGCGCGCGGTGAACGACGCGCTCACGGGCATCGTCTGGGTCGACGACAACCAGGTCGTCGAGATCGCGGCCGCCAAGCGCTATGTGCGCGACGACGGCGTCGGCGATTTCGTCGGCGCATCCATCACCGTCGAGTCTCTAACTTAGGGAGATCTAGATGCTCAAACGACAGCGGAAACCGAAGATCAAGGGCGGCAAGCGGATCGCCTACCAGTTGATTCCACGTGAGACCCCGGTCGGCGAGCCGATGTATCGGCTCCTCGAGGAGCTCGTCGACGAGTGTCATGAGGACCTCGAGGGCGCGCGGATCTCGCTCGCCTGGTGCACCTCGTGGCGCATGGACGTCGACGGGCGCATCACGCTCGGGAAGTGCAAGAAAGCGAGCGACCTCGACCGCGAGCTCGCGGCCGTCGACTTCGTCATCCTCTTGAGCAAGTCCTGGTGGCAGAACCTCGAGACCACGTACGAGCAGCGCAAGGCGCTCCTCGATCACGAGCTCTGTCACGCGACGGTCAAGCTCAACCCGCGCACGCTCGAGCCGGAATACGACGAGCGCGGCCGCAAGGTGTGGCGCACGGTCAAGCACGAGATCGAAGAGTTCGAGGGCGTCGTCGCCCGGCATGGCATCTGGAAGAAAGACCTCGAGCGGTTCGCGAAAACCCTCATCGAGAAAGCCATCAAAGAGCCGTACGTGCCGTGCGAGAAGTGCGCGAGCTCGCCCGGGTGGGTCTCGGCCGACGTCAATGGCCGGCCAGGTGTCACGCGGTGCGAGTGCCGCAAGGCGTGGGAAGAGCGGCGGCGCGAGGCGCTCGCGTCGTAGCTCCAAAGGGGTGAGGCGTCCGCGACCCCTGCAACAGCGGACACGTCGAAGGAGTCAAGACAATGGCGTTCGGAAAAAAAGAGACCGGGATCGCAGTCATTCAACCCGCGAATATCGTGCGGGCGACGATTCACATTCGCGGCACGGCGCCGTACGTGATGAACCGATTTAGTAAGAAGGCCGAGCTCATGCTCGGGATGGCGACACCGAAGAACCAGAAGAAGGCCAGGACCGAGCGGAAGGCGCGGGACTACGCGCAAGAGTTCCTCGACTGTCAACACCGCGCGGCCGCCGGGTGGGCCGGCATGCCGGCGCCCGGGTTTCGGAAGGCGATGATCGACGCCTGCCGCACTGTGGGCCTCGTCATGACGACCGCGAAGATGAGCGTGTTCGTGATCGCCGACGGCGTCGACGTCGCCGACGGCACGCCGCTTGTGCGACTGATCGGCGGCGAGCCGGAACAGATCGAGTCGCACGTGCGCAACGACAACGGCTCGATCGACATTCGCGTTCGCGCGATGTGGCGCGAGTGGGCGGCCGCGGTCACCGTCGAGTTCGACGCGGACATGATCACCGCGGAAAGCGTCGTCAACCTGCTCGACCGCGCCGGGCGCCAGGTGGGCGTCGGGGAAGGCCGACCGTTCTCGAAGAACAGCGTCGGCCAGGGGTGGGGCACATTCACTGTCGTGGAGGCAGCATGAGAAAAGTGGGCATCGTCGACCATCACGCGAGCGCCATCAAGACCGCGCTCGTCGCGATCGCGCAGCACAACGAGGGCATTCTCAATCCGTCGGCCGTCGTCGAGGCCGCGCGCCGGAAATCCAACCCGTTGCACGAGTATTTCGAGTGGGACGACAGCGCGGCCGCGGAGCAGTTCCGGCTCGCGCAAGCGACCGCGTTGATCCGCCGCGTGCGTCTCACGATCTCGAGACCGGCCGGCGTCGCGAACGAGATCACTCTGACGACAACACGGGCGTTTCAGAGCCGGCCAAGTCAACGGCGCGCGGCCGGCGGGTACGAGTCGATCGACGACATCATGCGCGACGACACGAAGCGCGGTGAGCTCCTCGCGAACGTGCTCACCGAGCTCCGTGCGATTCGACACCGCTACGAGCAACTCACGGAGCTCTCGGCAGTGTGGGACGCGATACACCTCCTCGAGGACGACGAGACCTCGAGCGAGCAGCCGGCGGCGACTCCTTCGCCGGCGTAGGCACGGCAACGCGCGCCAGGCAGGCCGGGTACGTCCTGGCCCGGCCCGGCGCCGTATGGCGAGGACAGGCACGGCAGGCACGGCATGGCCCCGCAAGGTTTGGTCCGGCGCGGTCTGGTTTGGTGGGGCAGGCAAGGCAAGGCGCGGAGAGGTGCGGTTAGGCAAGGCGAGGCGCGGCAGGGCAGGCGTGGCGGCGCGAGGCCGGGACAGGCGCGGAACGGTAAGGCCGGGCGCGCACGGGCGCGACCTGGCGAGGCAGGCAAGGCGCGGACAGGTATCGCGAGGTGTGCTTTGGCCTGGCGTGGCGCGGCAGGCGTGGAATGGCAAGGCGGGGAAGGGTCTGGTAAGGCGAGGCAGGCTCGACGGGGTTTGGTCAGGCTCGGTCTGGCGCGGCAGGCAAGGCGAGACACGGAGCGGTGAGACTGGGCGCGGCAAGGCAAGGCGCGGAGCGGCGGGGAAAGGCCCGGCAGGCGTGGTGAGGAGCGACGAGGCAAGGCTCGGTGCGCCCTGGAGCGGTCAGGTTTGGTCTATGAGGAGAGAGCTCGATTTCTACCCGACGGCGGCCTGGGCGACCGAGGCCCTGCTCGAGCGCGTGCCGATAGCCGGGCGCGTGCTCGAGCCGTGCTGCGGCGCCGGCGATATCGTGACGGTGCTCAACGCAAGCGATCGCATTCGCGAGGTCCACGTCAACGACATCGACAAGCAATGGGTGCGCGAGCCTGCCGATGCTACTAACGCTCGCTACTGGCGCTCGAGGCAGTGGGACACCGCGACGCCCGACTGGGTGGTCACAAATCCGCCGTTCGGAGTCGCGCACAAGATCGTTCCGCTCGCGTGGGAGACGGCGCGCGTCGGCGTCGCGATGCTTCTGCGCCTGACCTACCTCGAGCCGTGCGAGGGGCGCGCCGGCTGGCTCGCGCGGCACCCACCCGACAAACTCATCGTGCTCCCGCGGATCTCGTTCACGGGCGACGGCAAGACCGACCTCGCGACGTGCGCCTGGTTCGTGTGGTGCCACAACGAGCCGGTGTGGAAGCAAAACGAGCTCTGCCCGGCGATCGAGGTCGTGCCGCCGCCGAGCCTGGCGCCTGGCCGAATGTTCGATGAGGTGACGGATGCCCCATAGCTGCCCGTGGTGCGACTTCGCGTGTAACTGCGACGCGCTCGAGGAGGGGCGCGACTGCGATCACGACTGCGACCCCGACGTGCTCATCGACGAGTTCGGGGAGTTCGAAGCAACGTACGACGACGACGACGACGACGACATCAACGACGAGGACTGGGGCGACTGATGGATGTAGTGTGGAGCGGAACGATCGAGCGCGCGAGCGCTGAAGAGAACCGGCGGCCGCCGAGTCCGTTCGAGCCTGGCCTTCAGGCCGGCGAGCTCGAGAGCGAACCTCGGAAGGACCCGCGGCCTGGCGCAGGATTCACGCGCGCCGAGCTCATCCTGCAATACCTGGCGACGCGCGAGGACGCGACAACGAACGAGCTCTCAAAGATGCTCAACGCCCACCAGGGCGCGGTGAGCCCGGTCGTCTACCTGATGCTCAAGCGCGGGCAGATCGAGCCGTCTGGGCGCATCGTGAAGCCGCGCGTCGGCTCACCTGGCCGCGCGTTCAGGCTCGCGCGATGATGGTCGTGTGGAACGGCTCGATCGACCGCGCGGCCGCGGAGCTCGAGCGGCGGCGGCCGACCAAGACCAACGAGCGCGTGTTCGTCGCGAGCTTGACGGTGAAGATCGTCGAGGTGCTGCGCGGGCGCGACGATGCAACGATGCCCGAGCTCGGGGCGTGCTTCCCTGGCGTGCGCCAGAACGCGGTCAACAACGCGTGTTACCGGCTCATCACGAGCGGCGAGATCGTGAAGGCGACGCGCGTCGTCAGGACGTCTCGAGGGCGCACGTCGATGAGTTACAGGATCGCGACCAGGTGCGCGACCACGACGCCGGCGAGTCCCCACCCGATGCCGGTGAACAAGCCGACGCAGAACCAGACGCCGCAGAGGTAGACGGTCACGGTGTTAGGCATGGCGCGAGTATGAGGCAAAAGCGGTGCGGGTGTCGCTGCCCCTGGTGCAACCGCGACATCAGGAAGCACGGCAAGCTCGCTCGAACGAAGGACGGTACCATCGTGAAGATCTGCCCGTGCGGCACGGTGAAGATCGGGAAGTCCTGGGTGATCACCAATGACAGGTAGCTCAATGGTCGAGCCGCCGGCTGTTAATCGGCAAGATGCGAGTTCGAGTCTCGCCCTGTCAGCCAACACGTGAGGACCTGCGTCGTGTGCGGCGAACGATTCAAGCGGCTCGACCCCGACCTGGACCGCGGGCCGCTCACCAGGTCGACGTGCCTCGAGTGCCGCACGTCGACGCCCGAGGAGCTCGAGCGGCGCAACGCGGCCGCCTGGTATCACTGGAACACCGGAACCTGGTATCACCCGGAGAAGAAGCCATGACGAAGCGAGCGGTCGAGGTGCGGTGCTGTTGCACGCCGAACAAGGTGCTCGGGTACCTGCCGGTGCCTGGCGCGCTCGAGGTGGGCAAGCGCGTCGTGTTCGTGCTCGACACGGCTCGGTCTGACGCGTGGGTGCTCGGTCTCCGGCTCGAGGTGCCGGAGACGTTCCCGACGATCACGTTCGAGGTCGCGCGCTGGTCCGAGAGCAGGATCCGCGAGCTCCCCGCGATAGGCGTCGTAGGGTTCGAGCTCGAGCGCACGGGCGGCCTGGCGCTCAAGCACGAGAACGTCACGCTCGAGGAGCTCCGCCGGATCGATGGGTTTGTCGAGGCGCAGTCGTGAGCCTGGACCGCCCGCGAAGTCCCCCGATAAGCAGACTCTAATCCGCCAAGAGATTGACCTCGGTCGATCAGGTGCGTATCTTCTACGCACCCCTTGCGTCAAAAGACTGGCGGCCGCACAGCCGGCACGCCTAACCGTTCGACCGCCGAGCTCAAGGCCTTCCTAGGCCGCGTGTTCGAGAAGGTCTTTACCGATCCCGAGTTCGAGCGGAAGCTCATCACGGAGATCGTTGAGTTCCGGCTCGAGCCGCAGCTGCTCAAGGTGCTCCTGGCGTACTACGCCGGCGCGCCCGCCAAGCAGGTCGAGCACTCCCACAAAGGCCGCCTCACGCTCGAGCAGATCGTCACGGGCAACGTCCCCGACGACGACGAGCTCGAGGTGCTGGCGGAGCCTGGTGTTCATTGAGACTCGCTTTCGCGGTCCTGGCGTGGCTCCTCGTGAGTGAGGGCCACCTCGCCGCCGCCAAGATCGCGAGCTACCGCGAGCTCCCGTGGGGCGCCTGTCGATTCGCCGAGCAGGAGTTCGGATTCATCGGCGACAAGTGGCAGGAGCAGACCCTCGTCGCGTTCGCCGACCCGGCGATTCCCCGCATCAGCTTGCAGGCCTGCGCGGGCCCGGGCAAGACCGCCGTCGAGGCGATCTGTGGCTGGTACTTCCTGGCGACCAGGTGCACGCCTGGTGAGCACCCGAAAGGCCTCTGCACCTCGGTAACCGGCGAGAACCTGCGCGACAACTTGTGGGCCGAGTTCTCGAAGTGGCAACAGCGCTCGAGCTACCTGATGCACGCGTTCCGATGGACCGCGCAGCGCATCTTTTCGATCGACCATCCCGAGACCTGGTTCTTTTCGCCGCGCAAGTGGCCCAAGACCGGCAACGCCGACGAACAGGGTGCGACGTTCTCCGGCCTGCACTCGCAGAACGTGTGTGTGATCGTCGACGAGAGCGGTGCGATCCCGCCGACGGTGCTCCGCGCGGCCGAGCAGGCGCTCGCGAACACCACGTTCGGCAAGATTCTCCAGGGCGGCAACCCGATCAGCCTCGAGGGCATGCTCTACGCCGCGGCGAACCAACTGCGCGAGCAGTGGTTTATCGTGCGCGTCACGGGTGACCCCGACGACCCGAACCGGTCGCCGCGCATCGACATCGACTGGGCCCGCAAGCAGATCGCCACGTACGGCCGCGACAACCCGTGGGTGATGTCGTACATCCTCGGGCAGTTCCCGCCGAGCTCGCTCAATTCGCTGCTCGGCATCGAGGACGTGCACAAGGCGATCGCGCGCTCGCGGCTCGATCACACCCTGTTTCAGCACATGCAGAAGCGCATCGGCGTCGACGTCGCGCGGTTCGGCGACGACCGCACCGTGCTCTTCCCGCGGCAAGGCCTGCAAGCGTTCAACCCGATCGTCATGCGCGGCGCGAACACGAACGAGATCGTCGCGCGCGTCATGGAGTCGAAACGCAAGTGGGGCTCGGAGCTCGAGCTCATCGACAACAGCTTCGCCTGGGGCAACGGCGTCGTCGACAACCTGACGGTCGCCGGCGTCTCTGCTCATGCCGTGAACTTTGCCGGCAAGGCGATCGATCCGCGGTACCGGAACCGGCGCGCCGAAGGCTGGATCAAGATGGCCGACGCGATCAAGGCCGGTGCCGCGCTCCCGAACGAGGCGTCGCTCGTAGCGGAGCTCACGACGCCGACCTACACGTTCCACAACGGGCAGTTCCAGCTCGAGGAGAAGGACCAGGTGAAGAAGCGCCTCGGTCGCTCGCCTGACCTGGCCGACGCGCTCGCGCTCACCTACATGCTGCCCGACCTGCCTGGGCAGCTACTCGGGCACATGAGCCAGGCCGGGCTCGGCCGCGCGGTGACGGAGTACGACCCGTTCGCCGGCGGCAGTGGGCGCACGGTCACCGACTACGACCCCTACTCGAGGCCTTCATGAGCCTGTACAACGCGAGCGGTCAACCTCTCTCGAGTCGCAGGGTGCGCGAGTCCGTCGAGCAGCAGCAGGTCGCCATGATCCTGTTCACTAAAGCGTTCTCGTCGTTCCTGAATCTCTCGTTCGTCGGCCGCCTGCGCTGGATCCTGTTCGGCGCTCGAGCGTTCAAGCCGACACAGTCGCTCGCCGAGCAGTTCAAGGCCGAGCGCGAGGCCGCGGAGTGACGCCAGGGATCGGCGGCGTGCGCGTCGCCGACGATGACGACCTCGCGGCGATCGTCCGCATGGGCGCGCGGTTCCTCTCTGAGGGCCCGTACCCACGCGAGGTCGCCGATACCGCGGTGCTCGAGCGGTTCGTGCGGCACCTGCTCGAGCACGGCTACGTGACCTGTAGCGACAAGGGCATGCTCCTCGGGCAGTCGTTCGTGAACCCGATCACCGGCGAGCTCACCGCCGCGGAGATCGCCTGGTGGGTGGAGCCGGAGCACCGCAAGGGCTCGCGCGACGCGCTGCGCCTGCTCATGGCGTTCGAGGCATGGGCTCGAGACAAGGAAGCTACGTTGATCCAGATGATCGCGCCGGTCGGCACGCCACTCGGTCGCCTCTACGCCAGAAGGGGCTACAGCGAGCTCGAGACGATCTGGCAGAAGAGGATCGCCTGATGGGCAAGTCAATGCGTGCGCTCGGTGGAATGTTCGGCGCCGCGAAAGGCGCCGCGACGGCCGCGGGCCTGGGCGTCGGCCTGGCCGGCAAAGCCGCGGGGCTCCCGGCGCCAGGCGGCGATACGCTCGATAGCCCTGATACCCAGTCGGGCGGGTTCATGGGCGGCATGCTCGGGGCGATGCTCGCGCGCGCTCGAGCGAAGCGCGCCGGCGGCGCGAACCTCGTCGCGAACAAGCTCGGCTCGCCGGCGCGGCCGCGGCCAGGTGGACCGCCGAGCTCCGCGCCGACCGGGGGCGGCTACTGATGGCCGACGTACCCGGCTCCCTGAGCGGTCTCACCAAGCGGCAGCAGTACGAGCAGACGACGCAGGCGCTCATCAGCGAGCGCGCGTCGTTCGACGTGCTGTACCGCGACCTGTCCGAGTTCTTTGCGCCGGTCCGCTCGAGGTTCACGACGACGGACCGCAACCGCGGCGACCGACGCTCGCAGAGCATCATCGACTCCGAGCCGATCTTTGCGATCGAGACCCTCAAGAGCGGGCTCCACTCGCACATGACCTCGCCGGCGCGGCCCTGGTTCCGGCTCACCGTCGGCGACCTCGACCTGGCCGACCGCGCGAACGTGAAGCAGTGGCTCCACGAGGTCACCGTGCGGCTGCAAGAGGTTTTCCTGCGCTCGAACCTCTACAACGGCCTGCCGGTGCTCTACCAGGACACCGCGATCTATGCGACCGGCGCCATGTCGATGCTCGAGGACGACGAGGACGTCGTGCGCGTCTACAACTACCCGGTCGGCAGCTATGCCGTCGGCTTGGACTCGCGCAGCGTCGCGACGACGTTCACCTACCAGTACCGGCGCACGGTGCGGCAACTCATCGAAGAGTTCGGTCGACCCGACAACCCGAACGGGCCGATCGACTGGCGCAACTTCTCGGTCACGGTCAAGAGCCACTACGACACGGGCCGCCTCGAGGTGCCGATCGACGTCGTGTGGTTCGTGACGCCGAACGACGAGTACGACCCGACCGCGCTCGAGGCGAAGTACTCGATGCGATGGCGCTCGTGTCATTTCGAGCGCGATCGCCCGAACGCGGAGTTCGCCGGCGACCGCAGCGGGTTCCTGCGCGAGAGCGGGTTCAGGCGCTTCCCGATCTTCGTGCCGCGGTGGGCGACGACCGGCGAGGACACGTACGGCACGAGCTCGCCGGCGATCAACGCGCTCGGCGACGTGCGCCAACTGCAATGGCAACAGAAGAAGAAGGCGAAGGCGATCGACAAAGCGATCGACCCGCCGCTCGTCGGGCCGCCGAACCTGAAAAACCAGAAGGTCTCGCTCAACCCTGGCGACATCACGTACAGCGAGAAACTCGACCGCGCCTCGGGCCTGCGCCCGGTCCACGAGGTGCGCCTCGAGGGCATCCAGCACATGACGCTCGACATGCAGGAGTGTCGCGATCGGATCTCGCGCGCCTGCTTCGTCGACCTGTTCCTGATGCTCTCGCGCATGTCGCAGACGCAGCCGATCACCGCGGAAGAGGTGCGCGTGCGCCAGGAGGAGAAGCTCTCGACCCTGGGCCCGGTCACCGAGCGGTTCAATGATGACCTGCTCGACCCGATGATCGACCGCGGGTTCGACGTGCTCCTGGCCGCCGGCGCGATTCCCGAGCCGCCCGAGGAGCTCCTCGGCGTCGAGCTCAAGGTCGAGTACCTCTCGGCCATGGCGCAAGCGCAGAAGCAGAACGGCGTGCAGAACCTCGATCGATTCCTGACGACCGTGATCGGGATGGCCGAGCTCTTCCCCGAGGCGCTCGAGAAGGTCAACGCGCTCGAGGTCGTCGACGTCTACGGCGACAAGCTCGGGATCGACCCGAACATCGTGCGCACCGACGAGGACGCACAACAACGCATCCAGGCGCGCCAGGAGAGCCAAGCGGCCGCGCAACAGGCCGAACAGGTCAAGACCCTGGCGCAGGGCGCGCAGGCGCTCGGACAGACCCCGGTGCAGGGCGGCGCGACGACCGCGCTCGATGCCGTCATGGCAGGGGCGGCTTGATTGTTCAAGGGGCGGCGCTGGCACGACATCGGCCAAATGAGCGGCCGCGAGGTCGAGGACTACAACCAGGTGCTCGACGTGCTCGAGGCGCCGCCGGCGCCCGACTTCGTGGCGCAGCATGACGCCGAGCACGTGTGGCGCACCCGCGGCGAGCGCGCCATTCGCGCGGAGATGGAACGCCGGATCGCGCGCCGGCTCGAGCACGGGCGTAGGAAGTTCAACGCATGAGTAGCGACGAGCCGATCCAGACGAACGCGGCCGACGAGGCGCAGATCGCG
>Ga0180061_1000022_pt1 | contig 41556 bp, 42 predicted proteins | sample EasRivT27_16_10D_FD_121769 | JGI IMG/M metagenome (GOLD analysis project Ga0180061, IMG submission 121769) | Soil microbial communities from meander-bound floodplain in the East River, Colorado, USA - East River metaG ERMLIBT27_16_10D | ecosystem: Environmental > Terrestrial > Soil > Floodplain ...
GCGAAACTATTAATTGAAAAAGGGGAAGTAAAAACACCCCCTCCTCCGCCCCAAGATAAATTGAAAATAGTTCAATCTAGTTTGGAGAGAAAGGATTCAGAATTCTCTCTAGCTCCTTTCATAGGGAAATTTGCAGGGTTTTTAGTAGTAGTCCTTTTAATATTTTTTGCCCTAGTCCATTTATTTAAAAGGACAATTCAGGGAAAAGGAAAAAGTGGTTTTTTAAATGGAATGAATGCGGTGGAAATATTAAGTACCACTTACATTGGGCCAAAGAAAAATCTTCTTTTAGTTAAAGTATATAAGCAAATACTTCTTTTGGGTGTTTCTGAATCTGGAGTTAATTTTTTAACAGAAATAAATGAACCCACAGATTTTTTAAAGAGCGGTGAGGAACATCTAACAGGTTCCAATTTTGATAAAAATTTGGCCAAAGCCGATGCCGTGGATAAAGGATTTGCTTTAAAGAAAAATGATGAGGCAGATCTTGAAAGGTCATTAGAGGAGAAAAAGAAGGAAAAATTTACTGATCAAATTAAAAAGAAAATTCAACAATTAAAACCCCTGCAATAGGTTATAAAATGAGATTTTTAAAATTTGTTCTTTTCATGGCCCCTTTGAATTTAATGGCCCAAACTAAAATTGGTCTCCCCGGGGTGAACATAGCTTTGGGAGGGGGAGTTGATCTGGTTGATACCCTCCAGATTTTACTTTTATTTACCGTTTTAGCATTGGCCCCAGCTGTGTTGGTTCTATGTACATGTTTTACTAGGATAATAGTTGTTCTTTCTTTTTTAAGACAAGCTCTGGGAACGCAAAATATGCCACCAAATCAACTTTTGGTGGGATTCGCTTTATTTCTCTCGATATTTATCATGCAGCCTGTGGGATCAAAGATTTATAAGGATGCCATCGTTCCCTATACCAATAAGAAGGTAACCACCTTAGAGGCACTACAAATTATAGAATTAGGGGTTAGAGATTTTATGAATAAACAGGTGAGAAAAGAGGATATTTCTCTTTTTTATGAAGTTTCAGGCAGTACCTCTCCTAATACTGTAAATGATGTACCTATTCATTATCTTATTCCTGCATTTATTATTTCAGAACTCAAGACTGCATTTCAAATAGGTTTTTTACTTTATATTCCTTTTTTAATCCTAGATATGGTGATTGCTTCTGTATTGATGGCAATGGGAATGATGATGTTACCTCCTGTAGTTGTCTCATTACCTTTTAAACTTTTGTTATTTGTCATGGTTGATGGATGGAAATTAGTTACCGGATCGTTACTGAGATCTTTTGGTTAAGGAGGAATCATGGAAAGTGAATTTGCCAACGATATAATTCAGGATGGGGTAAAGGTAGCACTAATGATTGCCTCACCAATGTTAATAGGGGCCTTACTTATTGGTATTTTAATTTCCATTTTTCAGGCGGTTACTCAAATCAATGAGCAGACTCTTACTTTTATTCCAAAAATTTTAATAATTGCAGGGGCCCTGATTATTTTTGCTCCGTGGATGACTGACGTTTTAACAAACTATACCAAAGACATCATTATTAATATCCCAAAAGTGGTTTTAAATAGATGATAAATATTGAAGTTGTCGATTACAAAATTTTATTGGCCTTTTGGTTTGGATTTACCAGAGTCCTTAGTATCGCTTTACAACTACCAATCTTTGACAATATGGCGATTCCTGCAGTGGTAAAAATGCTTACTTGTTTAATAATGACCTACGCATTTTTTCCCATAATCTCTCCCTCAATATTAGTGGATATTGCCCAATTGGGAGAAAACGGTTTTTGGATTTTGACAGCTTTTAATGTTTGTGTGGGTTTAATTATTGGGATGTTAGTGAAGCTTATAATGGAATTATTTGTGGGTGCTGGATCAATGATCACTCAGCAGGTGGGGTTTGGAATGCTTCGATATTTTGACCCAACTGCCGCCCAAAGTATTGGGCCGTTTGAACAACTGATTTCTTGGGGAATATTGATAGTTATTCTTTCCTCTGGGGCCCTTTTGCCAATGTTCAAGGGTCTCTTGCAATCCTTTTCGCATATTTCATTTTTCAATTTGGGAAATATTTTTCAGGCTCCAGAATTTTTTAATGATTTTTTTAAATCAATATTTATGTCTTCTTTACTTTTGGCATCGCCTTTTATTTTCGTAAACCTTTTAATAACTATGATTTTAGGAATAATTTCCCGAATGATTCCTCAAATGAATGTTTTAACCGTTAGTTTCGTAGTTAACATCTGGTTGGGACTTTTTGTATTTTGGGCCTGTTCAGACGAGTTTTTTCAAATTGCTTTTAAATTATATACAGAAAAGTTGGGCGAATGGTTTAGGTTTATTTCTTAAGCAGGAGATTTGATTGGCAGAAGAATTTGAAGATTTTGGAGAGAAGACTGAAGAGCCGTCCTCCTATCGAATAGAGGAATTTAGAAAACGCGGGGAAGTAGCTTCCTCTAAAGAAGTTACTAGTATTTTAATTCTTTTAGGTAATTTTCTTATTTTAGGAGTTGGCATTCTCTATATTTTTGAGTCGATGGAAGAGTATGTTAATTGGCTTTATTCCTTGGATTTAAAAAATACTTTAACTATGGACTTACTTGGTGAAATTGGCAAAAAGACCATGGTTGTTGCCCTAAAGTGTTCCGCGCCTATTTTTATAGGTTCGTTGTTGATTGGTATATTATCTCAAATCGCCCAAATTGGATTTCTTTGGGCCCCTGAAGTTTTAGAACCAAAATTGGAGAGATTAAATCCTTTGGATGGTTTTAAAAAAATTTTTTCAACCAGAGGATTGGTTGAAACCGCCAAAAGTTTAGCAAAGCTTTCGATAATAATCGCCGTTTCTTTTTTTTATCTAAAAAATAAAATCCCAGGTTTCAAAGGTTTTTTACAAATGGAGATTTTTGAAGGTTTCCTTTTTGGAAAATCTATTATAATGGGCCTATGTTTCTTAATTCTTTTGGGTCTTTCCGTAGTTGCCTTGGCAGATCTTGCATATCAAAAGTTTTCCTACCACAAGAAAATTAAACAAACCCGTGAACAAGCAAAAAGAGAACAAAAAGAGCATGAAGGAAATCCTGAAATTAAGCAAAGAATTAGGACCATTCAACGGGAAGCTGCCCGAAGAAGAATGATTCAAGATGTGAAGAAAGCAGATGTAGTCGTAACAAATCCAACCCACTACTCCGTTGCCTTAAAATATGATTCCAAAGTGATGGTTTCACCAAAAGTTGTCGGAAAAGGCGCTGACTTTTTGGCCTTAAGAATTAGAAAAGCGGCAAAAGAAAATGATGTTCCAGTTGTTGAAAATATCCAACTCGCAAGAAATTTATATAACACAGTAAAAGTTGGGGAGAGTATCCCAAGGGATCTTTATAAAGCCGTGGCGGAGGTTTTAGCGTTTGTTTACAAGTTAAAAAGGAAGCATAAGGAAATAGTTGCTAGGTAATTATGAATAGATTTATTGATATTCTTAGAAATTCAAAATTAAACTCCGATATCATAATTGGTTTGGGAGTTTTACTAGTTTTGATTCTAATGATTGTTCCGGTTGTTCCATGGGTACTTGATCTACTTTTAACCTTTTCCATGGCCCTTTCAATAATACTACTTTTGATGTCTGTTTATACCAGAAAACCGTTAGAGTTTTCAACTTTCCCATCAGTTTTATTAGGCGTAACACTTTTAAGGCTATCGCTTAACGTGGCCTCCACTAGAAATATTTTATTGAGAGGTGGAACAGATGGTACAGGAGCCGCAGGACAAGTTATTAAGGCATTTGGAGAATTTGTAGTCGAAGGAAATTATTTAGTAGGTTTCGTAATTTTTATTATTCTGGTGATTATTAATTTTGTGGTTATCACCAAAGGTGCTGGTCGAGTGGCCGAAGTTGCAGCAAGGTTTACCTTGGATGCGATGCCTGGAAAGCAGATGGCCATTGATGCGGATTTAAATGCTGGCTTGATAAATGAAGAACAGGCAAAAGATAGAAGAAAGGAAATCGCCCAAGAAGCGGATTTTTATGGGGCCATGGACGGATCCTCCAAATTCGTTAGAGGAGATGCCATTGCGGGTATTTTAATTACGGTAATAAATATAATAGGTGGCCTAGTCGTCGGAATGGTACAAAATAGCCTCTCATTTGAGCAGGCCTTAAAAGTATTTACTCTTTTGACGGTGGGAGACGGCCTGGTTTCTCAAATTCCGGCCTTAATCGTATCAACTGCTGCAGGTATCTTAATTACTCGAAATACTAAAAATGACTCTTTAGGTGAACAAGTCAGTAAACAATTTAGATTACACCCGCGCTCAATTTTAGTTACGGCCTTAGTTTTATTTATATTTTCCTTTATTCCAGGATTACCGACGACACCATTTATCCTTATGACCATTGCACTAACGGCGGTTGGTTTGTCTATGGATAAGAAAAACCAAAAGGAAAAGGTTGAAGTAGAGCAAAGAACGATTGAAGAGAAAGAGAAGAAAGCAGAAAAATTAGAAGAGCTCTTAAATATAGAACTTGTCGAACTTGAAGTAGGGTATGGATTGGTCAATTTTGTGGATGCAGATCAAAATGGGGATCTTTTAGAAAGAATTTCCCACATTAGAAAACAATTTGTTTTGGATTGGGGGGTAATCATCCCACCAATTAGGATAAGGGATAACCTAGAGCTAAAACCCAGTGAATATTCTATAAAAATAAAAGGTATCGAAGTGGCCAAAGGTGAACTCGTTACCGACAATTATTTGGCTATGGACCCAGGATCTGTAGTGGATAAGGTTGATGGAATTGAAACTGTTGAGCCAGTCTTTGGTTTAAATGCAGTATGGATTTCCCAAGAAAAGAAGGAAGAAGCACAATATAACGGATATACCGTAGTTGATTTGCCCACGATTATCGCCACCCATTTAACAGAAATTTTGAAAACTAATCTTCACGAAATATTTGGCCGCCAAGAACTCCTAAAAATAATTGAAAATTTCAAAGAGCAGTATCCTAAGGTGGTGGCGGACCTGACTGCAGAAGTAATTTCGCAAAGTATGATCCTTAAGGTTTTGCAAAACTTGTTAAGAGAGGGAGTTTCTATCAGGGATTTAAGAACCATTCTTGAAACGCTTGCGGAATACGGTCCTTCCGTTAAGGACTCGGACGCATTAACAGAGCTTGTTCGAACGTCTCTTTATAGAATGATCACCGAAGAAATAAAATCTTCCAACGGCGATATACCAATTTACACGTTGGATAGGAATATTGAGGAAAAAATTGCGGCAAATCTAATGCAAACTGAAAAGGGGTATCAAGTTTCCCTTGATCCAAAGACCACTCAAAATATTTTGACCAACTTAAATGAAAAAATTGAAGAGGCCACAAGTTTAGGTGAGAAAATGATAGTCCTTTGCTCGCCTGCGGTTAGACACCATTTTAAGAGACTTACTGAGAAATTTATACCGAATTTAGTGGTCGTTAGTCATAACGAAATTAGTCCAACAGCAAATATAAGATCATTAGGTACAGTGAGGATATAATATGCATGTTAGAAAATTTACGGCAGACACTTTAGACGAGGCAGTCAAACAGATCAAAAAAGAACTTGGGCCCGATGCGATTATCCTAAAAACTAATTCGAATAAAGGGGGCTTTCCTCCATTCAATCGGAAAAAGGTGGAAATCACCGCGGCCATTTCAGAAAAAAGTCTCGGTAAAAAAATGAAGGTTGATATCATTCTTGATAGTAACCAAAAGGAAACATTATATAAGAATTCTTCCAAAACCATATCCAATATTATCAATGATTATCACGATATTTCCTCCGGAAAATCTATGGGAGCATATGATAGAATTGGTTTAAACAAACAAGTAAATAAAAGTACAAATAAAAAATCTCTTGATGATTTTATAAATGAAGTGCCAGTCGCTACAAATAAAGTCTCTTTAGAAAAAGAAATCGACCTGGAAAAATTTGCAGAATTGGAAAATAAAATAAATTCACTCACAGAACGTTTTGAAGATAAGAATCCTCCTTCCATAGGAAAATTTAAAAACTTTTTAAGAAGCTTAGATATTGAGGAAAGTTATGTGCAAGAATTAGTTAAAAAGGCAATTAATGAAATTCCATCTGAACAAATAATGGATTTTGAGTTATTAACGGAATTTGCGGTCCAAGAGATGTTTAAGGAAATAAAAACTGGACTTGCGGCTTTTTCTAAAACAGACAAAGAACCGGTGATCACCCTTTTAATCTCGGAAGTAGCATCCGGCCAAAGTATGATGATTGAAAAGCTGGCCGCTTTAAAAAGTGAATCTATTATCGTAAGGAATGGTAAAAAAAAGGTAGGCAAAACACTTGCCAGCGATTTTTTTGATTTTACAGTGGAAAATGTGGACGGAATTTCCGAAATAATTACTCAATGCAGAAAGGGAATGGGTGATAAAAAGTCCATATTTATTGATTATAGAGTCAACCTTGATGATCTAAATGATACCAAGAGATTCGTAGAGGCCTTAAGGAGAGTTTTTCCTAATTTAGAAGTTTTAATAAACCTTTCTTCAATTCACTCGGAAAACTACAATAAAAGAATTTTACAAAAATACCAAAAATTTGCAGATGGAATGACGGTTTCTCATTTAGACCTTTGTATGAATTTTGGTTCCTTATTCAATTTAACTTTGAATTTCCCTAATTTGCCCATTAAGTTTTTTGGTACAGGGGAAGTGATTCCCGAGGATATCGAAGCCGCCTCACCTGAAAGATTACTTGCAGGAATTTTTAGAATTGAATAGGAGATTTGATGTCAAATAACAATCCTAGAGAATGGCTTCTTTCTAAAAATAAGTTTTTCTCCAAAAACCCTTGCCCTAAAAAAACCTCAAAAAGCCATACTATTTCGATCACCAGCGGCAAGGGAGGAGTGGGTAAAAGTTCCCTGGCACTAAAAATGTCCAAAATCTTCTGCGAATGGGGATTTAAAGTTTTAGTAATTGATTGCGATTACAACCTTTCCAACACATCGATTAAGTTAGGTGTTCCATTAAATAATGACTTTTACTCCTTGGTAAAAAATGAGAAGACCTTTGAAGAATGCCTATATATCGATGGAAATTTTCATTTACTTCCAGGGTGTAATGGTAATTTGGATTTTTTTTCCAATGATATTGAGTTAGATAGAATCATTATTAACCTTTTGCTGGAAAAGCAGAATGATTTCGATCTGGTTTTTCTAGATTGTCCTGCGGGACTTTCAAAAGAGGCTTTATCCCTAAATGCCTATACAGATTTTCGTTTTTTTATAATTAACCCTGATCAGTCCTCTCTTACAGATTCTTATTCGTTGATGAAAATCCTTAAAAACAATTATGGAATTAAGGAAAACCATGTTCTTTTGAATAAGGTGAGTAATTTAGACCAATACAAGAGGATAATTAAAGGTCTTAGTGAAACGGTGGAAAATTACTTAAGTAGCAGGTTAAATGTTCTAGGTTGGCTTCCCTGTGAGGAAAAAAATTCTGGAACTTTTAACGGAATGGTATTAGATGACCCTAATTCGACCATTCATAGAAGTTTAATGAAAATTTTAACCCAGTTCGCCGATAAAAATATGGATATAACTGTTCCTAGATTTGATGAAAAATTGGGTTTTTTTAAATCCATTTTCAAGGAGTGATAGTATGTCATCTCTTTCCAAAAAATTAAAAAATTTAAAAGATTACAGATGTACTTTAGACCCTAAGGTGAAAGAAGAAATCATTATAGAATATGCACCTTTAATTAAATATATCGCGCAGAAAATCGCTGCAAGGTTACCCTCCAATGTGGAATTGGATGATCTAATTAGTTGTGGGGTTATAGGTTTAATGGATGCAATCAAAAAATTCGACCCTACTAGGGATAATAAATTTAAAACTTATGCAGAATTTAGGGTTAGAGGAGCAATTTTGGATGAACTTCGGGCCCAGGATTGGGTTCCCAGATCAATAAGGGAAAAAGCAAAATTGGTTGAGAGGGCGTATAGCAAGCTCGAATCAGCAAATGGACGTCCGGCCACCGATGAAGAAATGTGTGAAGAGTTAAATATCACCCAGGAAGAATTTTATGATCTTTTGAATAAATCAAAATCAGTCTCCTTATTAAATATCGACGATGCGGCTTCGTTTAATAAGGGTGATAAAAAGCTTCTCTCCGGAATTGTAGATGCTAATAGTTTTGCCAATCCCTTCAATGCAATTAACAGCAAAAGCTTTCAGGAAAAAATCAAAGAGGGCATTCGGGCCTTGCCGGAAAAACAAAGGTTAGTTTTATCCCTTTATTATTATGAAGATTTGAATCTAAAAGAAATAGGGCAAGTCTTAAACGTAACCGAATCTAGGGTTTCACAGCTTCACACCCAGGCAATAATGAAACTTAAATCTAGACTAAAAAGTATCGACGATCTTGATAATGTAGAATAAATAAGTCGGAAATTCCTTTAATCTTTTAATTTAATCCACCAAATAATAGAATTAAACCATGAAAATCAAGAAATTTAATTATATTCAAATTTATTATTTAATTGCCCTGACTTTTTTAATCTCTATTACCTTCACCGGAGGGTTTATTTTTTATTCAAAAGGATTTTTAGATTTTGATAAAATTAGGGAAATTTATGAGGGAAATAGCTTCACAGAGGGATTAAAAAAAACCAATGTTGTAACAACAATTAAAAATGAGGCAAATAAAAACCAAGTAAGGGATGGATACAAAATATTGATTGAGTTTGAAAATAATCTTAAACAGGAAAAAATTACAATAAAGAATGACCAAAGATTTAAAGAATTTGAGGAGAGCCTAAAAAAAACATCAACAATTTTAAATAATTTGATATCGCTTCCAGAATTATCTTCCATATACGCTGTTTTAAAAAATAAGGTGAAGGACCTTTATCTTTTTATAGATAACAATGGTTGGAAAACTCTAGGTAGGTTATCCCAAAGATTAAATACAGAAATATCCACATCAAATCTGGAAAAAAACGAAGCGACTAGCTTTAAAAAAACTCTTTATTTGCAAAGTATTTTGAAAAATAGTTTCGCTAACATGATTGATGTTACCAATTCATCAACTCTTTCTCTGGAGAAGAAAGAATTAATATTTTCTCGTTTTGAGGTATTTAAAACGGAATTAGAAATGTTGGATAAATACAATAATCAAATGAAGGAACTGTTCCAAACTCTAGAGGATGCTCAAAAAAAATTCCAAATTTGGAGCGATAATTCTTCCATTGACATCTCACTTAGGAAAATAGAATTTGAAAATAATAGTAAATATCTTTTCTTCTCATTAATTGGTCTTTTATTTTTCATGATTGTTTTTTTAGGTTTAGGAATTTATCTAAATAAATTCTTTAACAAAAAAGAACAATTAATTTTGGAAAAATCCATCCTAGATTCCGTCAGAGATGGGCTTATTTCCAACAAGCCGCTTAGAAATTATTCGAAAGAGTTTCAAAAGGAAATTGATAATATTCGAGAATATGTTCATCAGAAAATTAGTTTTGGCTCTATAGTCTTTGATTCATTGCCCTTTGCCACTCTTTTTTTAGATTACAATTTATCAGTAATTTGGGCCAATTCCATTTTTTTCCAAGTATTTGGCATTGATAAAGAAAAAAAGGAATTAATGACTTGGGATTATGTTCAACGATTTACTAATCTGGGGGAAAACGACCCTATTCATCTTGCCCTAAAAGATGATTTGGCGGGAATCTACCAAATACAAGTTAAAAAGGGGCAAAAAGAAGAAGCGGTACCATATGAAATTTACGTCCAGCCAACCATTTATCAAAATCAAAAGCGGATATTATTATTTTTATATCCACTTAAAAACCTTCAAGAATCATTGGTAGATCAGGTCAAATCAATAATCGGACCAGTGGTTAGAACCATTGATGCGATGATTGGAAATCAATTTGATGTGAACTTTAAAAATTCCATTCAAAAAGATTTTGAAGTTGGTGGAATTGAAGGGGTTTTTAATAAATTTAACAGGTTTAATGACCTAATAATCAGTCAAAGGGGAGAGTTGCTCCTCCAACTTGAAAAAACGGAAAACAATCTTGCGGACCAGTTTAAATTAAGAAACGATCTTAAGGCATTATTAAAAGTTGCCCAGGATAATGGAGTTAAAACTTTAATGAAGATTTCAGAATTAAAAGAAAGTCTCATTTATAATATCGAAATGCGTGAAAAAATTGAACAGAATGGTTTTAAAATTGGAGAAATGGCAAAAAATACCAATTTGGATTCATCGGAGCTTATATCCAAAATAGAAAAGATGAATCAGTTCATCAAGGATGGAATAAGGGCCTTTGAAAAACTTTATAGCATAAAGGAAAATATCAAAATTATTCACCAAGAAGTTTTAAGGTTTAAACATAAAGGTAATCAGGCCAATGAAATTCTAAGGCAAAAGGAAATTGATTCTTTCGTGGAGAATTTTGCAAATACCATGATTAATATCGAAACCACCATTTCAAAGATAGAACTGATTCTAAGAGGGGCCAGTGAGGAAAAAATTGATGATTATAAAGAAAAGCTAATTTTTTCAAAAAATATTTTTACCAGACAGCATTTGGAATTTAAGGATATTACTACGAGAATTACCGATGTAGATGAAAAAATGGTAAGACTATTTAAGGTGATTTATGACAATCAAAAAGATTCTGAGGAAGTTTTAAAAAATCTAGATATTCTAATCTCTGAGGGATACACAGAACATCATCAAATATTTTTAAATTCCAAGGAATTTAATTAAAGAATAGAAGTTTTTTTAATTTTATAAATTCTTCCATTGTATCATTCGGTGAATTATCGTTATTTATTACAAAATTTGAAAGTTTTCTTTTTTTCTCAATATTCATTTGACTTTGAATTATACTTTTTGCCAAATTTTCGTCGATCTTATCTCTTTCTTGTAAACGTTTTAGTTGATTATTTTCCGAGCAGTAAACGCAAATCGAAATATCTACTTTATCAGCTAGATCTCTTTCAAATAAAAGGGGTACATCGTAAATGATTAGGTGTTTTAAATTTTTGGACTCTTTTAAAAATGCTTCCTCCAGTCTTTGATAAATAAAACTTTCTATTTGTTGCTGGTTTTTTTTATTTTCAAAAAACAATTTTCGAAGAATTTTAAAGTCGATGGCACCTTCTAAAACAGCAGTAGGGAAGGCTTTTTTGATAAAATCTAAAGATTCCTTTTCTTTATAAATATTATGCACCAAGAAGTCGGCATTGATTAAATTAAAACCATCTTTTTTAAAAAAAGAGGAGACGGTTGATTTCCCGGTTGCAACTCCGCCGGTTAGGCCTACAATGGGGATGTCGAAGTGGTAGAGACGGTTTTTTTTAGAAAGCCTAATATATTCATCCTTGAGCCTATAATTCACCTTTCTTCTCCATCATTTTGGCCTTATCCCAAAAAACATCCATTTGTTTTTGGTTCATGTCCTTAAATTTAACTCCTGAATTTTCCATCAGGTCTTCCATTTTATTAAATCTTTTTAAAAATTTCCTATTCGCATTCCTTAAAGCTTCTTCTGGATCGATATCAATATGTCGCCCCAGTTGGACCATGGAAAATAGAAAATCACCAAATTCCTCTTTTATCCTTTCCCTATTATGGATTTGTGGCAGAATTTCTTCTTTAAGTTCCTGCCATTCTTCCTCTACTTTATAGGCCACCTGGGAAGGATCATCCCAATCAAAGCCAATTTTTTGAGTTTTCTTACCAATTTTGAAAGAACTCATAATTGCCGGAAAAAAGAGATAAGACTCATCTATTTCTCTCTTCTTTTTGCCTTTTTCCTTTTCTTTCAAATTATCCCAATTATCGAGGACCTCGGTAACTGAAAGATTGTTTTTACCTTCCTTAAAAACATGGGGGTGACGGTGGATCATCTTATCAGCAAGTCTTTTGCAGACCGATTCAATGGTAAATTCGCCGTTATTTTTGGCAATTGTGCTATGAAGCAGAATTTGAAGAAGAATATCCCCTAGTTCCTCTTCCATTTCCTTAAAATTTTTAGTCTCAACTGAGTGGATAAACTCATAACATTCTTCTAAGAGGTATTTAAGGAGAGTTTCATGGGTTTGTTCTAAATCCCAAGGACATCCTTTTTCGGGGTCTCGTAGGAGTTCTATTACTTCTTTTAACCGTTTATACTCTGGATTTGTCATCTTCTAACCTTTTTATATTGTAATTTTACCTTTATATTACAGAGAGCGAAAAAATAAAAATATATGTTGATTGAAACTTCAAAAATAAAATTGGAATGTCTTCAGACCGTAAAAGGAAATAGCACCTTTAAGAATATAAAAGGGGATTTAGAAAGGCTTTTAAGGGTATTTGAGGACGAATTTAAATTTAAAGGCGTAATTGAACTTTCTTTAACTCTCTGCGGAAAAATGCGCATCAGATCCCTTAATAAGGATTATCGTAAAAAGGATAAGATAACTGATGTTTTATCCTTTCCGGTTCATGAGAACTTCCGCAAAGGAAGGTTTGCTGGATATGTAGAATTAGGGGATATTTTTATCTGCCAGGATGTGGCCAAGAAGCAGGCCCAAGAATTTAAGATTACTTTTAGAGAAGAAATCCTTCACCTTTTTACTCATGGATTTCTTCATTTGTTAGGGTATGATCACGAAATTTCCCCACGGGAAGAGAAAAAAATGTTTGGGCTTGAGAAAAAGCTTATTTCAAAAATAGGAAAAAAAAATGGATGAATCATTAAAAATAAAAATAGCCGAAAATAACTCTAATGCTTCTGAATTTTCTGAAAAATTAGACCTTTTAAGGAGGTCACTTTGAAATTGATAAGAAGAAAAACCGGCTAAAAGAAATCGCAGAACTTGAAGGCTCTGAAGGATTTTGGGAAAAACAGGAAGCAGCTACAAAAATCCAAAAAGAAAAATCCCTGGTTCAGGAAACTTTAGATAAATATAATGCTTTAAAAGGTCTCTATGATGACTGGGTCACTCTGGTGGATTTTGCCAAAGAGGGTGATGAAAGTTCAGGACAAGAATCCTTGCAGGTTTTTAAAAAACTTCAAAAAGAACTCGAACTTATGGAACGTCAGGTTCTTTTATCTGAAGAAGTTGATCCCAATAATGCCATCCTATCTATTAATTCCGGAGCTGGAGGTACGGAGTCCTGTGATTGGGCCGATATGCTTCTAAGAATGATAGTTAGATGGTGTGAAAGTAAAAAATTTAAAGTCCTACAAATGGACCTTCAACAAGGGGATGTCGCAGGAATCAAGTCTGCAACCCTTTTAATCCAAGGGAATTATGCCTATGGTCTTTTAAAGGGCGAGAGTGGGGTCCATAGATTGGTGAGAGTTTCTCCTTTTGACTCCGGAGGGCGAAGGCACACTTCATTTGCATCCATTTTTGTCTCTCCAGAAATTGATGATACAATCGAAATCGACATTAAAGATAAAGATATAAGAATAGATGTTTTTAGGGCCGGTGGTGCTGGTGGACAGTCTGTAAATACCACTGACTCGGCCGTAAGAATAACCCATATGCCATCTGGAATCGTTGTTAATTGCCAAAATGAAAGATCCCAGCTGCAAAATAAAGCACAGGCATTCAAAGTATTAAGGTCAAGGCTTTATGATTTGGAAATGGAAAAGAAAAAGCTGGAAAGTGATAAACTAGAGGCTTCCAAGGGAGAGATTGGATGGGGGTCCCAAATAAGGTCATACGTTCTTCATCCCTACAAATTAGTAAAAGACCACAGAACGAATTTTGAAAGCGGCAATCCAGATAAGGTACTTGATGGTGACTTAGATCCCTTTATGGATGCTTTTTTAAGATGGAAAGCAACTAAAGATGTTTAAATCCGTATTGACCATTTTTTTTAAGGACCTATCAATTGTAAGATTCATCGTTGGGGTAATCGCAGGTCTTGCTTTTTCCATTTCTATAGTTTTAGGAACCATAGGAATAATGGATGGATTTGAATTTTCTTTGAAAGAGGGTTTGAAAAAGGCCACAGGAGATTTATTTTTTTATTCCAGTAATGGACTTTTTGAACTTGATGAAAATATTGAAAAAATCATAAAGAGCTCAGGGGTAACCCAATATTCTACGATCTTTCAAACCGAAGGCTTTGCTATAAAGGGAGAAAAATCCAGAGGAATTTTGGTGAAAGGGGTAGATTTTGAATCCTTTTTTAAAATTTCCAAACTTAATTTCTCTCTAAAAGATAATGAATTGGCCATAGGTTCACAGCTTGCCAAAACCTTGGGGTTAAAAATAAATGATGAGTTGGCCATAGCTTTGGCAAATGGAAATAAAGGTTTCAAGGGTCTTCCGGAAATTTCTAGTTTTAAGGTTGGAAGCATAATTTCTCATGGGATCCATGAGAAGGATTTAAGGATTGTATATTTGTCAAAAAATGTTTTGCAAAAGGCAACAAATGCAGGTTCTAAAATTAATATGGTTATTTTGAATGCTCCCAAAAATAAAGACCTAGATGATATAAAATATTTTTTAAAAGAAAAATTAAGCGATCGATTTAATGTAAAATTATTTTGGGAGGAGTACCGATCACTTTTTGAGGCGGTAAAGGTTGAAAAAACCATGATTGGTTTAATTTTTCAATTAGTGGTGATCATAGCCATTTTTAATGTTCTTGCTTTTATTATTTTTATTAGTGAGCGTAAAAGCCAGGAAGTGTTTCTTCTCAAGGCATTAGGACTTCCAAATAAAAGGGTTTTTCAAATTTGGCTTTTGATTATTTTGGGAATTTGGGGACTCTCATGTTTTGCCTCAATTTTTCTAATTAAAATATTTGGATTCCTCCTAACAAATTTTTCTTTTATGCAGCTACCTGGAGAGATTTATCATTTAGCACAATTAAAAATAACCCTTTCCCTATACGATTATCTGATGGTTTTTGGGTTATCTCTTCTTTGGCTTCTGATTTTATTTGGACTGGGTTACCTAAGACTTAAGTCTCGTTCCATCCTTGAAGGACTTAGAAAGGAATTTATATGAGCTCCCTTATTGAAGTTTCCAACCTTAGGAAGGTTTACGGCAAATCCATCGCATTATCGGATGTTTCATTAAAGATGGAAGCCGGTCAACATTATTGCATTCAAGGAGCTTCGGGTTCGGGTAAATCTACTCTTTTATATTTGATAGGAGGGTTAGAAAATTGCACCTCCGGGGAGATTAAAATTGAGGGGAGATCTTTATTTGGTTTAAATGATGAATCACTGGCAAAATATAGAAATAGTTATGTAGGTTTTGTTTTTCAATTTCACTTTTTGCTTCCCTCAATGAACTGTCTAGACAATATCTTGCTGCCTGCAAGGATTGGAGATACGTATTCCAAAAAAATTAAGGGGCATGTGGAAAAATTGGCAGAGAGATTACAGATAACTCACTGTCTAAAGAAATATCCGTTTGAATTATCTGGAGGGGAACAACAAAGAATAAATCTCGTTAGGGCACTTTCTCTTTCTCCAAAACTTTTATTATGCGACGAGCCCACTGGAAATTTAGATTCCGCAAATTCTGAAAAGGTGATTACGCTCTTAAAAGAGCTTTCAAATTTAAATCATGCCACTCTTGTGGTTGTGACGCATGATAACGGGATTGCTGGAAAATTTTCAAATAAATTTTTTTTAAAAGATGGTGCTCTCGCCTAATACTAGAATTTTTCTTTTTGTAAGATTGTAAGATTATTGGTAGATTTTTCCGTTCTACATTTCAGAAGGTCAATGATTTGAAGTTATTAATATTAGCATTTCTCGCTTTTTTTGAAATCTCTTTTTCTGCAGAAAATTTGGGGCCCGTTAAGAAACTTTTTAAAGTTGATCAAATAGAGATTTCAGGATTAAAACGAGTAGAAAAAGAAGCTGTAGTTGAAAAATTGTCCATCAAGATTGGAACGGTGGTGGATAATTACCAAATCGATAATGAAATTCGAAATATTTATTCCCTAAAATTCTTTGATTTAATCGAGGCCCACTTTGAAGTTAAAAATGATAAAAATGTACTAATCTTTAAGATTAAGGAACGGCCAGTAATCACTGCAGTAAGATTGGAAGGAAATGATGATCTTTCGGATGATGACCTAAGAAAGCAAATAAAAACCAAGGAATTCTCCCTTCTAGATATTACATCCGTAAAAAATGATGTTGTTGCGTTAGAGAAATTTTATGAAGAAAAAGGATATTTTCTTGCCGCCATTTCCTACGATGTACAACTTACGGAGGAAGGATCGGTCGAATTAATTTTTAGGGTAAAAGAATTTGATAAAGTGAAAATTAAAAAAATTGAATTCACTGGCAACAGGGCCTTCAATGATATGGAACTAAAAGCGATCATGGAAACCCGGGAAGAATCGCTATTTTCCTTTTTAACCGGTGCGGGAAGTTTTAAGGAAATTAATTTTAACACGGACATTGAGAGAATTAAGTATTTCTACAAAATGAAAGGTTATTTGCAGGTTAATGTAGGTAACCCTGAGGTGACGGTCTCGGAAGATAAAAAATGGGTTTTTATCACTTTGAAGGTGCAAGAAGGTCCCCAGTTTTCAGTTAATAATATTATCTTTGATCAGGATGAGCTTTTTACTGATGAGGATTTCAGGAAAGTTTTAACCCTCAAGGAAGGAGAAATTTATTCTGAGGAGAGTCTAAGGAAGGATATCAACGCTATAACTGAGCTCTTTCAGGATAAGGGGTATGCCTTTGCCAACGTTTTAAGAAATCTAGATATCGTACCCGGTGAAAATAAAGTCGATATTAGGTTTTCATTTGAAAAAGGAAAAATCGCCTACATCGGAAAAATCAAAATCTTAGGGAACTCCAAAACCCGGGATAAAGTTATTAGAAGAGAGTTAAAAATTTACGAAGGGATGAAATTTTCCGGAAGTCTTCTCAGAAGGTCAAAAGAAAATGTTACCCGTTTAGGTTTTTTTGAAGCTTCCTCCATCGTATTTAATACAGTTTCAAGGAAAGACAAAGACGATGTTTTAGATGTGGAGATTTCCATCCAAGAAAGAAACACAGGACAGATCTCCCTTGGGGCAGGTTATTCTTCCGCAACCGGCTTTTTCCTTCAAGGTTCCGTTTCTCAAAATAACTTTAGAGGTATGGGGCAAAATTTGGCGGTTTCGGCCAACCTTGCAAAAAGAACGACTTCCTTTAACGTTAGTTTCACTGAGCCGTATTTTTTTGATTCCAAATGGACATCTGGTGGAGATGTTTACTCAAATAGTGATGCACAAACAACTGCTTATAAATATAGAAGATTTGGTTTTGATGGACGAGTTGGATATCCCATTTTTGATTATACAAGATTGTTCTTAACTTATTCTTTTGATGATCTTCATATTAAAGAGGTTTTTGACCCAACAGTTGATGTGGCACTTGAAGATGGGGTCGCATCAACTCTTAATGCAGTGTTGGTCATGGATAAGAGAAATAACGTTTTTGAACCCTCTTCTGGACATTATATAAATTATCTTACCGAATACACCGGCCTTGGAGGTGATAAGAGATGGTTTAAAAATGAACTTGATGGACGATATTTCTATCCTGTGGTGGGTGATTTAGTATTTAGAAGTCGCCTTTTTGTAGGAGACCTTCAGGAAATTAACGGCCAAGAAATTCCCCGAACTGAAAGATATTTACTTGGTGGGCCTAAAAATTTAAGGGGTTTCCCTTACGAAGCAATTGGAGATACCTATGTGATTAATGGGGTTCCTTATAACTCAGGTACCCTATTTACTTCCTATATGGCCTTTGAATTTGAACATCCATTGGCAAGAGAGGCTGGGATGAAATGGGTTATCTTTGCGGACACTGGGTATGCTGGATTATTGGATAATTTTACATTATATACTGACTATGGTTTTGGGATCAGGTGGTTCTCACCGATTGGTGTTTTAAGGTTTGAATATGGGATCCCGTTGCAAACAACTCTTTTCAATGAAAAGGGTCGTGGCCAATTTATTTTTGATATAGGACAATTGTTCTAATTTTTTAAAGGAGTACCCATGAAGATTTTTTCATTTTTATTAGCGACTATTTTCACTTTTAGTACTTTTGCGGCCCCTCTAATTGGAAAGGTTGATGTTCAAAAAGTTCTTCTATCCATCAATGAAGGTAAGGCAGTCCGAGATAAGTTAAAAAAGGCTTTTGAGGAAAAACAACAAATTTTGCAAAAGGATCAGGAAGAAATCAAAAAAGGCGAAGAAGATTTGAAAAAACAAAATCTTGTTCTAAGTGATAAGGCCAAAGAAAAGAAAGAAAAGGAACTCCAAGGGAAATTTATGCAGTTGCAGCAAAAAACCATGCAATATCAAAAAGAAATTTCCGATATGGAAAACCAGTTTAAAAAGCCAATAATGGGCAAACTTCAAGAGGTTATTACCGAGATTTCCAAAAATGAGGGCGTAGATTTTACTATTGAGGTATCAACTACCCCAATTATCTATGCGAAAACCGATAAAGACTTAACTGAGGAAGTAATTAAACTTTACGACCAAAAATTTAAATAGATTCTTCTTTATTTTCCAGTTAATTAGTTTTAAATACTCCTCAACGAGGAGCATAAACTCCCTTAAATTGGAATCTAAATGCAGATTGAGAATCTAGTATCGCTCGATGCGTCAATAGCTCCCTTAAAATTGTCCGAAAACGGTCAAAAGATTGAGGGTTTGACTACCTTTGAGCGGTTAAGGCCTAACCACCTTCTTTTTTTAAAAGAAAAAAAATTTTTAGAAAAGTTGAATTCAAATTTAAATGACCCAATTTTAAAAGAAATGGGGCTTTTAGTTTGTAAAAAATTTTTAGAAAAAATTGAGAAGGAGCCTTCTTGGTTGGAAATTTCTTCATCCCTTTCCTTTATTTTAATTACCTCTTCCTTTGATAAGAGCATCACTCTTTTATCTAAGGTTTATTTTGACCAGGAATATGCAGGAATAGATTTTTTTAAAGACGGAAGGGAGGAAGGATCGGCCGACATTGATAATACCGCAAAAATCGCACCAAATACTTTTTTAGGATCCAATGTCAAAATTGGAAAAAATGTAAAAATCCATTCGGGCGTCCGGATTCTGGCAAATTCCTCTATTGAAGAAGATACAGAAATATTTCCAAACTGTGTGATTTATCCCAAGGTTGAAATTGGAAAAAATTGCCGAATTCATGCAAATACAACCATTGGATCAGATGGTTTTGGTTATTCCTTTTTTGAAGGGGCCCATAATAAGTTATGGCACTTTGGAGGAGTGGTAATATCTGACAATGTTGAAATCGGTGCAAATAGTATAATTGATGGAGGAACCTTTTCCGCGACTAAAATCGGAGAGGGTTGCAAAATAGATAATAGTGTTCAGATCGCCCATAATTGCCAAATTGGAAATAAGGTAATTCTTTGCGGTCAGGTGGGAATTTCTGGAAGTTGCAAAATTGGAGATTATTCCCTACTTGCTGGAAAAGTCGGAGTTGGTCACAACACCACCTTAGGAAGGAATGTTCAAGTAGGTGGAGGGGCCCTGGTTAATTGTGATTGGCCGGATAATTCAGTTATTACAGGATATCCTGCAAGACCATTAAAAGAATGGCTTCGAGGATTAGCATATTTGAGAATTAAATCTTTAAAAAAGGAGTAATAAAGATGAATTTAGACAAGGAAAAAGTTAAGTCATTTCTGCCCCATCGGGAACCGTTTTTATTTGTGGATTCGGTAGAATCCATAAAATTTTTGGATGAGAAAAAAAATAATGGAAAAGTTGATAATCTCGAAGGTTGTGAAATTAAGGCCAATTATTTTATAAGTCCGGATCACCCAATTTTGGCCGGCCATTTCCCCGGAAACCCAATTGTCCCCGGAGTAGTTCAAGTGGAAATGATGGCCCAGGTTTCCTCATTTTCTCTTTACAGGCTCTTTGATAAACCTATCGAAGAGATAAACCTTAAATTAGCGCTTTTATCAGTTTCCAAAGCCAAATTCAGAAAACCAATCGTTCCAAATATGGAATTAAAAATAGTGGCACTTTGTACGAAGTTTAGAGGAAAACATTCAACCTATGATTGCAAAATTTATCATAAGGACGAGTTGATGTCTGAAGCTTCTCTTTTTGCCAGTTTTGATTATTGAGGGGAATTCTATGATTCATCCAAGTTCACATATAGCAACTGGGGCCAAAATTGGATCCAATGTAAACATTGGCCCATTTTGTTCAATCTCTGAAAATGTGGAGATAGGGGATAACACAACTTTGATCTCCCACGTAGTGATCGATGGACATACTAAGATTGGATCTGGAAATACCATCTATCCTCATGTGGCCATTGGTCTTCCTCCTCAGGATTTAAGCTACAAAGGTGAGCCAACCCGGGTGGAAATTGGGAACAATAATACCATTAGAGAAGGAGTAACCATCCACAGGGCCACAATAAAGGAAAATCTACTTACTAAAATTGGTAATAACAATTATCTAATGTGCTATGTGCACGTTGCACATGATGTGGTCTTGGAAAATAATTGCATTATTACAAACTCAGTAAATTTTGCGGGTCATGTGAGAATTGGCGATTACTGCATAATTGGCGGAGGAACCAATATTTCTCAATTTATAAAACTTGGAAGGGGGGCCTATATCGGAGGGGGATCCGGAATTGATAAAGATATTCCTCCATTTTGTACGGCCGTTGGAAATAGAATCAAGCTTAAGGGGATTAATATAATTGGGATGAAAAGAAGAGGAATTCCTAAGAATGAAATTTCGGAAATGGTGGAATTTCTACGAATGATGGAAGCATCTTCTTTATCACCCAAAGCCTTTTTAGAAAAAGGTCCAGGAATTTCTGAGTTCATGTCTAATAATTACATAATCGAGCTTTCCAATTTTATTAAAGAAAGTGAAATTGGTATCGCACCTTTTAACTACTAAATGAAAGCACCAGTAAGAGTCGCCCTCATAGGTTATGGTTTTTTAGGAAAATGGCACGCACAAAAAGTCGCCATTCTTGAATCCCAAGGGCTTTGTAAGTTTACCCTAATTGTGGATAAGTCCGAAAAATCCAGGGAACTTGCAAAAACAAATTATCCAAATGTAAGGGTTGAAGAATCAATAGATGATCTTTGGGACCAATTTGATGCCGCCTTAGTTGTGGCCCCAACCAGTTTGCACTTTGAAATAATTAAAGATTTAATCAAAAATAATAAACATATTTTCTGTGAAAAACCTTTAACCTCAAATGTTGAGGATGCCCTTGAAATAAAAAGACTTTTGGAGGGAACTTCCCTGGTATTTCAAGTAGGTCATAGTGAAAGGTTTCATGAAGCATTAGAGAAATTATCCGAATATAAAAATATTTTGGAAGAACCATCAGTCATAAAATTAAATCGCCTCGCCGCCTATAAAGGTCGTGCAACTGATGTGGATGTTGTAGGTGATGTGATGGTCCACGACCTGGATATTTTAATGTTTCTTTTTGAGGAATATCCCAATTCTAGCAATGGCCGTGGCTTTAAAATGGTTACCCAAAATTGGGACCATGTAGAGACCGAGCTTAAATTTCCTTCAGGAAGAATTGCCCAAGTTAATGCCAGCAGAAACTACTCCAAGGAAGTTAGAAGCATTGAAATAACCAACTCCCAAGGACACCTGTTTGTGGACCTGCTAAATCCGGGTTTAACTTTTGTAAGTCCGGAAGGCAAGATTGAAACCTTCTCCTTTAATAAAAGAGATCATTTGCTTTTGGAGCAGGAAAAATTTTACCGGGCCATTTTGTTTAAAGAACCTATACCGATAGGTTTTGAAGACGGTCTAACCGCCGTCAGACTCGTCGATATGGTGCTTAGGGGGCTAGGTGACTAAAAATTGTCTGCTTATAGCAGGAGAAAAATCCGGAGAAGATCACGCCCTGGGATTTTATTCCAAAATAAAAGAATCAGATCCCAATATCCATTTTTTTGGAGTGGGGGGGGATGAACTTTCTAAAAGAGGAATGGAGCTAATTTATCATCTCAAGGATTTTTCCAGTTGGGGAATAAGTGAGGTTATAGCCAAAATACCTTTTTATAAAAAAGCGTTGAAAAAAATTGAGGAGGAGGTTGTATTAAGAAATTGCAAAACCGCCATCCTGGTAGATTTTCAGGGATTTAACCTTCAATTGGCCAAAAGGCTTAAAAAAAGAGGGGTGAAAGTACTTTACTATGTAGCACCTCAGGCCTGGGTATGGAAATCCCACAGAACACAGATATTAGAAGAAAATGTTCACTCCTTATACACCATTCTCCCTTTTGAAAAAGAGTGGTTTTCAAAGCGGGGAGTAAAAAAGGTAATAAGCATTTCTCACCCGTTAATCCGTGGATTTGAAAAAAGTTTAACAAGAAAAACCAAAAAAGAATTTATTAAATCCGAACTAAAAATTGTACTTCTCCCTGGAAGCAGGAACTCTGAGGTGAAATTTTTACTTCCTGAATTTTACCTGGCACTGGAAAATTTAAAAAGAAATTTTTCCTTAAAAGTTACCTTGGTGAAATCGCCAAATGTTAATAGTAAACTTTATTCTAGTACCGAAAAGTATGTAGATAAGATTTATTCCAGCGAGGGCCTAGAAACCGCTCTTCTTGATGCAGATTTTGCTCTGGCTGCAAGTGGTACTGTGACTTTGGCCTGCGGGCTTTTAGGGGTTCCCACCATAGTTGCATACAAGTTATCCCTTCTTAATGAGTTTCTCTACGAAAATTTTATTTCCTATAAAGGGCCGTATTCACTTCCCAATATCATATTGAAAAAAAATGTTTTTCCGGAATTGCTTCAAGAGCGGGCCACTGGTTACAATATGGCCATGGAATTAAAGAAATTTCTTGAAAATAAAAGTTATTTTGAACAAACACAAAAGGATTTGAACAGTTTAGAAAGCCTTTTAAGATTTGAAGAATTTGATCCTGCTTCCCATATGCTTGAGGTAATTCAAGATGGTTAGAAAACTTTTATATCCATTTTCCTTTATTTGGGGTGGTATCCATTCCTTTAGAAGATTTGCCTATAGGATGGAAATTTACCCTTCAAAAAAGTTTAAAGTTCCGGTGATATCCATTGGAAATCTAAGTTTTGGAGGAACTAATAAAACTCCCTTTACTTTATTTTTATCGCAACTTTTAAATAAAAAAGTTGTAGTTCTTATGAGGGGTTACAAGGGAAAATTGGAAAATAAGGGTGGTATTCTTAAGGTGGCGTCTCCTTTGGATTTTGGTGATGAAGCGGTTTTGCTTTTTAATTCCAATCCTGAAATTGATGTAATTGTAGGCAAAAAAAGATCTCAAAATTTAGAAAAATACTATCCTCAAATCAAATCTGATGTTGTTTTATTGGATGATGGTTTTCAACATTTGGCAGTTAAAAGAGATCTAGATATCGTGCTTTTAGATGCCACCATGGATTTATTAAAATACAAAACTTTTCCCGTAGGAAATCTTAGGGAAAATCTTAGCTCCTTATCCGATGCTGATGTGGTCGTTTATACTAGGTGTGACCAGGTCGATCCCTCAAGGTTAGAAAAACTAAAATCTTTAATTTCTCCCTATTTAAGGCGAGGTGTTATAAGCGTGGAATCTGAGCTCGCACCATCTGGAGTTTTTAATCATGAAAACCAGATGGATTTAGATTTTTTAAAAGGTAAAAAGGTCCACGCTTTTTGCGGGATAGGAAACCCTCAATCATTTTTCTCCTCCGTAGAAAAATTGGGAGGTAAAATTTATAAAAAAAATATCTTTAGAGACCACCATTTTTTCTCGGAAAAGGAATTAACAAGAATGTTGAAAGACAAAGGAAGCAAAGATACAATTTTCCTAACAACTGAAAAGGATTTTGTAAGAATTCCCAAAACTTTTCAAAATGGGAGGATTTATTATCTGGGAGCAAGGATAAAAATTCTCAAAGGTTTAGATGAACTTGAGGAAAAAATTAAAACAGTTATACACTCCTAATTTTTTCAAATGGGCAATTATTCTAATAATCTCCTCCTCCTGTTCAACCAATGTCGGCCAAATTTTTAAAGAAGAACCTGAAAAGAAAGAAACTCACGAAGCATCCCCAGAAATAGCTCCAGAAATTGCCGAATCTTATAAAATTCAAGAGCCAGGTTCAGAAAAAAAAATTACAAAAAAGAAAGGATCATCCAAGAAGGCCAAACATGAAATCCTACCAGAGGAGATTGCCAAGCTTTACGAACCGATTGATAAAAGTTCCGAGGAAGTATGGAAAAGTTTTACTCCTTATCTGACTAACGAGGAGGAAATCGTGATGAAGGTGGCCTTTTTCGGAGTTACAGTTGGTTTTATGAAAATCTCCGTGGCACCAATGGTGGAAATTAAAAATACCAAAGCATACCATTTAATCGTGAGGTTAAAATCAGCAGATTTCTACTCCTTTATTTACTCATTGGATAATGTCGTGGAGAGTTTTATCGATGAAAAAAAAATTATTCCTCTGAAATACATCCTGGTTCAACGAGAATCAAAACAAAGGGTTGATGATTTTCAAATTTTTGATTCAGAAAAGCGACAAACCTTTTCATGGTACAAAAGGGAAAAATTAAGTACAGGAGAAATCCAAAAAAAGGATGAATCAGGGTATTTGACAAAATATTTTCAGGATTCATTATCGGCCCTATTTTTCACCAGAGGACTTAAATTTGAGCCTGGAAAAGTTATCGAGTTTCCGTTGGTCAACAAAGGAAAGACTCTTATAGTAAAGCTTAAGGTTCTCGGGATTGAGGATTTAAAGGTTATGGGTAAATTTCAAAAGGCCTATAAAATAGAGGCCTCCTCCTATCCCATACAAGGAGAGAAAAAGGACGAATATGTCCTTTTTTGGTATTCTCAAGACCCCGAACAGAGACTTCTTAAGTTCTCTGCCAAGGTAAAATTTGGCAATGTATCTGGGGAAATTGTGGAATATAAAAGGGGAGCACCCTTAAAAATTGACTAATTGCATAAAATCTTCCTTTTTTCCATACCTTGATTGACGATTTGTGACTAGGTGACCTAAACTCACCCTCCTGTGAACTCTTCAGTAGAAGATTTACAACCCATCAACTCTGATGGGCCTATCTTGTTAGTATTAAGGCGGTTATATGACCAAAGCAGAAATGCAAAAGAAACCCAAATGGATGGAGACTTACGACGTTGTTTTTGGAGAAGACGTTGAAACTCCCACAGAAACTGATTTCTCCAAATTTTTAAATTCGGCCCAAAACAAAAACTTTGAAGAAGGAGAAGTTTTCAAAGGGAAAATTATTTCAATTGGCCCGGATTTTGTAATGGTAGACATTGGTTACAAGCAAGAAGGGCTTGTTTCCGTTAAAGAATTTCAAAACTTCGATGGTACTTTGAAAATCAAAGAAGGCGAAGAAGTTGAAGTTTATTTAGAAAAACTAGAATCTAGTCAGGGAAATCTAATTCTTTCTAAAGACAAGGCCGAAATTATTAAGGCCTGGGATAAGATATCTGAAGCTTGCGAAGGCGGACATCCTCTCGAAGGAACTGTTGTCGCAAAGGTTAAAGGTGGACTTTCTGTCGATATCGGCGTGAAGGCCTTCCTACCTGGTTCACAAGTAGATCTTAGACCTACAAGATTTCTTGATAAATTTATCGGGAAGAAAATGCTCTTTAAAGTTATTAAGTTTAACAAGAAAAGAGGAAACATCGTTCTTTCTAGAAGAGCAATCCTACAAGAAGAAAGAGGCAAGTTAAGAGATGAAATCTTGTCTCAAATTCAAGAAGGAATGATCGTAAAAGGTATAGTTAAAAATATCACTGATTACGGTGCATTTATCGATCTTGGGGGTATTGACGGTCTTCTACACATTACCGATATCTCTTGGGGCAGAGTAAAACACCCAAGTGCCATTTTAAATGTTGGCGATGAAATTGAAGTAAAAATTCTAAAATATGATGCTGATAAAGAAAGAGTATCATTAGGGTTAAAACAAGTAACCGCAAATCCATGGGATAAAGTTTCTGAAACTTATTCTACTGGAATGAAAGTTCAAGGCGAAATCGTATCTGTTAAGGATTACGGTATCTTCCTAGAGCTAGGTGAAGGAATTGAAGGTTTAGTACACATCAGCGAAATGAGCTGGACTAACAAGATTAAAAACCCAATGAACCATTTCAATGTTGGTGATAAGATCGAAGCTCAAGTTCTTGAAGTGGATACTGAAAACAAGAGAATTTCTCTTGGTATCAAACAACTAATGCCAAATCCTTGGGATAATATTGTTAAAAACTTTCCAGTAGGGAAGAAGGTAACTGGAAAAGTAAAATCTATCGTTGATTTCGGCCTATTCATTGACTTAGGCGAAGAGGTAGATGCGCTTATCCACGTATCTGATATCTCCTGGACAAGAAAAAACATTAATCTTGCCGAAGAATTCAAAGTTGGTGACTCAGTGTCCGCAGCTGTGGTTTCCGTTGATAAGGAGAACCAAAAGTTCAGTCTGGGCCTAAAGCAACTTGAAGAAGATCCTTGGAAGAGAATTGAAGAAAGACTTCCTGTTGGCTCACTAATTGAAGGTGAAGTCGTTAGAGTTACAGACTTCGGCGCTTTTGTTGAAGTTGAAACCGGAATTGAGGGCTTAATCCACATTTCTGAGTTATCTGACGAAAGAGTTGAAAAGCCATCAGATGTAATTGCCAAAGGTGATAAGCCAAAATGCATGATTATCTCTATTGATAAGGATGCTAAGAAAATTGCCCTTTCTGTTAAGCGAGCTAAAGAAATGGATGATAAGAAAATGTTATCATCTGTAAGAGAAGACCTAGGTCCTCAAACAATGGCCGACAAGCTTAAAGATTTCAAAGTAATCAAAGATTAATTTCTCATTCCCCGCCTTTTGGGCGGGGAATTTTTTCCCCTAAACAAATTTATTTTATTTCAAATTATTTCCGAAAAAAATTCATGCAAATTAATGAAAACTGGCAAATAGTGATTAGTTTTTTGGTGAGTGTGGGTTTTCTGGGGCTTAGTATCTATTTAAACTTTTAAAGAGAAATAGATTTATAAAGCTCATCCTTAGGGGATAAGATGAACTTTTCAAGCCCCAATCCATCAAAAATAAAATCGGGAACTCTTATCCGATAAAATATTCCACGTTCATGGTTAAAGCTTTTAATGATATTTGTGTTTTTGGAAACCTTTGCATGAGCTTCCCCATTTTCATAGGGGATAAACAAATCGAAGTTTTCTTGTTTTTCCAGGAAAAAATTAATTATAAACTTTCTTAGGTTGGTAATATCTTTATCATCATAGGATGAAACTAGAAAACTCTTTGGGTAGGTTCTAAGGATTATTTTCTTTTTAAGGTCATCGTGTTGAAGATCCTTTTTATTAAAGACTATAATTTTTTCCTTATCAAAAATTTCAAGATCTTTTAAAACTTTTTCAGTTACTTCCAATTGGGTTTTATAATTTGGATCTGAAATATCACAAACGATGATAAGGAGATCGGCTTCAATTGCAGATTCCAGGGTGGTTTTAAATCCTTCAATCAAAGTTGCTGGAAGATTTGAAATAAATCCAACGGTATCAATTAAAACCATCGGAGGTTTGGTATCCGGGTTAAGCATTCGGTAAGTTGAATCAAGAGTTGCAAAGAGTTTGTTCTCTTCTAAAACATTAACCCTACAAAGTCGGTTCATTATAGATGATTTGCCGGCGTTGGTATAACCAACCAAAGCGGCGGTAATTGCCTTATTTTTTCTTTTTTTCCCCTGTTGCATTCGGGATTTAATAATAGTTTTTAGTTCTTCTTTAAAGAATTGGATTCTCTCCCTGATTATCCTTCTATCCAATTCGATTTGCTGCTCACCTTCACCACCTCTGACCCCTACCCCACCCTTTTGTCTTCCCAAATGGGTCCATAAACCCGTAAGTCTTGGAAGTAGATATTGGAGCCTTGAAATTTCAATTTGGATTTTTGCTTCTTTGGTTCTTGCGTGTTGCGCGAAAATCTCAAGGATAACTTGGCAGCGGTCAATTACGGGAAGTTTGGTAAGGTCTTTTATATTTCGAATTTGGCTTGCGGTTAATTCACAATCAAAAATCAGGATTTTAGAACCTTCCTCCCTAGCGATATCGGCTATCTCCATTAATTTTCCGGATCCAATTATGGAAGCAGGATCCACGGATTTTTTGACTTGGATATGTTGGGAACCAACGGGAATTTCTAGTGTCCTTAACAACTCTTTTAACTCAACAAGGGATCTGTTTACCTGGTCTGAATCTTGATGATAGGGCAAATTTGGGGAAACCACAGAAATTAAAGTGGCCTTAAGTTGTTTTGAAATCGAAAAGTCTTTCTCAAGCATATTTTATTTCGACGAGTTTATTATCAATTAATCTAGTGTTCCCCAATTTCAATGATCCAAATATTCCAACAGTATAAGTCCCTTCTTGTGGTTCTTCCAGATTTACCAGGTCTAAAACTTTTAAATATTCCCATTTTTTATTGGCAAGTTTTTCATTTACAAGTGCATCCATTTTAACCTTTGCGACAGGCCAAATATTGGTTTTAATTATGTTTTTTATCTCGCTTAAGGTTCTAGGTAGCTCTAAAGCATCAATTCTTTCTTCTTTGGACAGATATTGATTTCTGCTGGAATAGGCCAAATCATCATTATCTCTTTTTATGGGCATTGGCACAATTTGGATATTGAGTCTTAAATCCTCAATCATTTTTTTTATGATTAGATATTGTTGGTAATCCTTTTGACCAAAATAGGCCTTATGAGGTCTTACTAAGGAAAATAGGGAAAACACTACAGTTGAAACCCCATCAAAATGACCAGGTCTATTTAGCCCACAAAGTTTATTTGAAAGCATCGGGAGTGAAATTACCGTAGAAAATCCAGGTGAATAGATTTCTAATATGGATTCCGGAGCAAAGATTGCAAGACGTTTTTCGGAATTCATCAAATTTTCTGATCTAAAAAGCTCTTTTAATTGGGCGGTATCTTCCCCTAGGGTGCGGGGATATTTCTCATAATCTTCCCCAGGACAAAATTGTTTTGGATTTACAAAGATTGAAACAATAGTAAGGTCATTATTTCTTAAACTTTCTTTGGCCAAAGATAAATGGCCCTTGTGTAGGTTACCCATGGTTGGAACAAATCCAACTGATTTTTCGTCATAGATTTTTCTGAAAATTTCAAATTGTTTAGTGGTTCTTAAAATTTCAATCAATTTAATACCCTCTCTAAAATTTTAGAAGCTAGTTCTTTTTTGGAAAGAGGTCCTTCAAAGACAATCTCCCCTTTATGTAAAAATTTATAATCCGCATTTTCGGTTTCAAAACCTTGAACTTTTCCATTTTGAGTCAGTCCGTTATGAACCCTTGTTCCAATTAAAAGATCAACTGGCTTATCTTCCCATTTCATCCTAAGCATTTCAAAACTTAGATCAACTTCAGCAGCAAAACCTACTACTTTTTGGTGGGATTTCCTCTTCGCCAGGACTTCTTTTAGAACATCAGGAGATCTGTTAATTTTTAAGGTGTCCCCCAAATGTTTTTTCTTTAATTTATCTTCACAAATATCAAATTCAATATCTCCCAAAGCTGCAGAAGATATATAGCAATCCGCGGTCTCTAGATTTTCTAAAGCAGCCCTTTGGAAATCTTTAGTGGTTATTGCTTGGATTAATTTGTAACCCGGTAGACCATCAAGATAATTTAATTTTTTTGTCGAATTTTTTCCCGCAATAACCGTTACCGTATGTCCAAGGGATAGAGCTGTTAATGCTAGGTAATATCCGGTAATCCCCGATGAGGAGTTGGTTAAATACCTGACGGGATCAAGGGGGGCTAGGGTGGCCCCTGTAGTTATCAACAAATGTTTTGTATCTTGCGCTTTAATAGGGGTTATATTTGGAATAATTTCTATAATCTTTGAAACATCTAGGAGCTTCCCTTTTCCTACATCCCCACAGGCCAGCTCTCCATATTCAGTGGGGCAGGTTAATAAATTAGGAAATAATCTTTCTAGCTTCGAAAAGTTTTCCTTAACCAGGGGATTAGTCAGCATTCTTTCATTCATTGCCGGAAATATAAGGATAGGAACATTGTTTGGTAAGGCCAAAAAGGTGGAAAGCATTAGATCAGATGCCTCACCATAGGCCATTTTAGATAATGTGTTGGCCGAAAGAGGTGCTATGACAAATTTTTCGCACCATTTAGACAACTCAATATGTAGGACATTCCCATCTGAAGGATTTTTTGGATATTTGAAGTCATCCTCTGGCAAATATACTTCCTCCGCTCCCAAATATTTAAAAACTTGGGGGACTACAAATTGCAAAGCGCCTTTTGAAAGGACAACCCTAACCTGGTGGCCGGCCTTTATAAGCCCCCTTGAAATATCTAGGGCCTTATATGCTGAAATTGAACCGCAGACATTAAGTAGTATTTTCATAACTTATTTACCGTTTCTCTAATTTCAAATAGGGCCATATGAATCAAATGCGGGACAAAGCATGCTTCGGAGAAATATTTTCCTTCACCACCTGTGGTTATAATAAGGTCCGGTTTAAAGGTCTCCAAAATAGACTGGAAAGTCATTTGGAAATATACTTTGGCAGCTTCACCAATGGCATCCTCGGTGGAGTGGGGTAGGTTAACTTCATCCCTTAAATTTACATTTTTTAGGTCAAGGATTGGAAGATTCGCTCCTGCTGCATAGGTTTTCAAAAAAGTTTGAAGGCCTGGGAAAATAAATCCACCCTCATGGCCTTTTTTGGAGATAAGATCGTAAGTGGTGAAGGTACCAGCGTCAATCAAAAGTACTTTTTCCTCATTTTTTACGTGATTTTTAAAAACCCAATAAGCACAGGCAAGCCGGTCCATTCCAAGCGTTGGGGAATAATCAACGGGCATATCTAAAAAATTTTTTTCAGATCTCAGGTTTTTCACATCGAAAATATTTTTTCCAGAAAGATTAATATCTCGCCCCACGCTGGATAAAATTATCTCAGAGTTGGCTTCATTAAATTGGCAGTCTTTAAGCGGGACTACTTTTTCCAGCTGTCCTTCCTTAAAGATCCCCACATGGGGATTAGTATTGCCGTTATCAATGGTATAAATTGTTTTCATTATCTAAATTTAAACTTTCCAAATATTTTTCAATTAATTCTTTTTTAAGGTTGTACAAATCCGCAACTGGGGAGACAAATTTTGGAGGTTTGTCTTTTCCCATCTTTAATAGGTCGTTTATTACTAAAACCTGACCGTCGGTATTTTTACCCGACCCTATCCCAATGGTCGGGATAGAAAGCTCTTCGGTAATTTTGGCAGCAAGGGAAGCTTCCACACATTCTAAAACCAATGCAAAAACTCCGGCCTCTTGAAGATTTCTAGCGGATGTAAGGAGCATTTCCTTCGATTGGTTATTTTTTCCGTGGGTATAATAGCCACCTAACTGGTGCACAGACTGTGGTGTGAGACCAATATGCCCCATTACCGGAATTCCGGTTTGTACCAAACGGGTGATAAGTTCTAATTGATAGGGGAAGGCACCTTCTAGCTTAACTGCCTCTATTGAACCTTTTTGAAACAAATTAGTGGCATTTCTTATGCCATCTTCTAAGGTAGAATAAGCACCAAAGGGCATATCTCCGATCACAAACTTATTTGGTGCCCCTCTTTTTACAGCAGAAGAAAAGATAATCATTTCTTCCAGAGTAACTTTGATAGTATTTTCATATCCTAAAATGACATTTCCCAGACTATCTCCAACTAGAATCATATCCAAATTGGTTTCATTCAATAATTGAGCCGTTTGAAAGTCATAACAGGTCAGCATTTTAAGCGGCACTTTACGATCATTTATTTTGTAGGATCTTATTTCCCTAGTATTCAGTGCATTTTTCATGAGAATAATTCCCCACTTAATTCATTATGGACCTTGGTGATTTCTTCGTTTTCCCAAAAGGTTTTCACTTCCTTTTTAAGGTTTTCAAAATCTATCTCTTCTACTTCCTTAAAAAATTTCCCGGTCCAAATATCTTCTATAAGTTGATTGTTTACAGCTTCAAATTCTTTGTTAAAGAGCAAATTTTTAGCTTTCTCTCCACCGATCAGTGCATTTGGGCTTATTAAGTTAAAAAATTTGGAAGGGCCTAATTTTATTAGGGCATCAGTAATAAGCTTCACTTCATACCAACATTCAAGATAGGCCATTTCTTTGGAGATGCCTTTTTCCCTTAGTTTTTTAAAACTATAAAGGGCACCATAGGGAATAAGAGAACAAAGGATTGATTGTTCGGAATATAAATCGGCAAATGCCTCATTTTTAAAAGTTGTTTCGTAAGGACCTGCGGTAATACCAATTGCTCTGGCCAATTCTTTCAAAAGTTTTGTATCAGATTCCTTGTTATTTGAACCCTCGACGCTAAACACGCCGCCTAATTTTCCCTTGGTTTCAAATTGAAATCTCACCTCAGATGCGATGGCCTTTGGTGCAAGCATTAAGAAATTCCAGTTTGGATAAACTTCTTGAAATGAATTTTTCACAAAACTGAAACCATGGGCCAAAATTATTTTAGAATCTTTGTTAATAAATTCTTTATAATCATTTAAGATTTTTTCGTGGGTTGAATCGGGAGTTAGAACCGCAAAGATATTAAAATCCAATAAATCAGGGCCTAATTTAAGGGTTTTTAACCCTAAGGCTTCCGCTTCTTTGATGGAGGGGCTAGATTCCCTAAGGGCAATATAGACATTTGCACCTGAATCTTTTAGGTTTAGTGCCCAAGCTTTAGCTTGAGACCCAAAACCAATTATGACTATATGCATCAAGCAATCCACTATATATCCTTTTTTGCTAGGTGCTATATCACAGGGAAATGATTTTGGAAAACTTCGTTTTTAACCCCAAAAATATTTTTCAAGACATTGATATTACAAATAATGGAATGTTCTCGGGTGAGACGGTATTTACCTCATTTCGAACCTTCTCCAATAAGGTTCCTTTTTTGGTGGATCATTTGAACCGTCTTGAACTCGGTGGCAAGTTTTTATTTGGGAAAAGTGTGGAGAAAAAAGCCCTATTATCTAATCTTTTGGACCTACTTAAAACCCTAAAGGAAGATGTAAGAGTTAGAATTACCATTTTTAAAAAAAATGATGATTTGGATTACTTTATAACAACTAATCATCTTGAAAATTTTAATATTGCTCCAATCTCACTCACCAAATCAGTAAAAATCAAAACTTTAGGTCTTATCCCTTCATATTTAAAAACCGGAAATTATGTTGAAACAAATTTAGAAATAAAGCGGGCCAGGAATTTGGGGTTTGATGATATTGTTTTCACGGATTTACAAAATAATGTTTTAGAATGCTCCACCAGTAATATTTTTATAATTAAAAATAATAATGTCTTCACCCCTTCAGTAAATGACCTTTTTTTAAACGGAATTACCAGACAAAAAATTATAGAAATGTTAGGAATGGAAAAAATTAAAATCGAAGAATTAGCAATCAATTATTTTAATTTAATGGATAGTGATGAAGTATTTATATGTAATTCGGTTAAAGGAATAAGATCAGTGGGGAGAGTAGAAGAAATTGAATTTAAAAATATATTTACAAAAGAAATTATTGCATATTTCAATGATTACATAAGGAAAAATTGTGGTTAAAGTAAAATGTCCCACCTGTAAAAAAGTTTTTGAATATAAATCATCTAAGTGGCGACCATTTTGTTCTGAAAGATGCAAATTGATTGACCTTGGCCATTGGGTCAGTGAAAATTATTCAATCCCTTCAGAAAAAAAACTTACTGATGAAGAATTAGACCAGGCGGAGAAATCAAAAAAAGATGAATAATAAAGAACTTGATGAGGCATTGAAATTTTCCATTAAACTGGCCAAGGCCTCTGGAAAACTTCTTCTCACCTATCAAAAAAAAATTGGCAATCTAAGGGTGGATTATAAAGAGATGGAGGGAGTTTTCTCAAAAGCAGACCTTGATTCAGAGAATCTAATTATTAGAAAAATCAAAAAAAAATACCCTAACCATTATATTTTGGCAGAGGAATCTGCTTTCGCTCAATTTAAAAGCGATAAAGATGCTTTTAAAAAGTTTTCAAAATATCAATACTCGTGGATTATTGATCCGCTTGATGGAACCAGTAATTTTCTAAACCGTTTTGATTACTTCTCGGTGTGTATTTGTCTGGCAATTAAGGGTGTGCCTTTTGTGGGAGTGGTATATAGGCCATCAACCAAAGAATTATTTTTTGCAATTAAGGAAAGGGGGGCCACTTATAAAATTGGAAATACAAAAGTCCAAATGCCAAAGGGGCCTAATAAAAAAATAATTAGAAATTCTCTCTTGGTCACCGGTTTCTCCTCCGAAAAAGGTCAAGTATCGGAAGATGAATTCTCACTATTTAAAAAAATATCTACAAATTCTAGAGGTGTTAGAAGGCTTGGTAGTGCTGCGCTGGACATGTGTTATGTTGCAGCCGGCTTTTTTGATGGATTTTGGGAAAAAAGTCTTGCCCCATGGGATGTCTCTGCATCCGGATTAATTTGCGATGAAGCTGGAGTTAAGGTGACCGATTATAATGGAAAACCTTTTTCTCCATTTAGCGATAATTACTTGGCCGCAAGAATGCCATTTTATAATCAACTGAAGGCCCTATTTTAAAAGGCCTTTTCTCGGTTGACTCTAAGTTTCAAAAAAAATTATAATTTATATAACTTTGAATTTATTTCCATGGAGTAGGAAGTTGGACAAAATAATTCACCGGTTTTTCTCAGATATTTCTGCGGTGGTTACTGAATCGACAAATGAATTGATGATTCTTTTTGTCATCCTACTTCTCTTTGTTGTTATTGTTTTAATGGCCTTTTATGTTTTCTACCGCACCAAAAAATTAAATAAATTGGACAAGCAAATTCCGGCTTCCCTGGTCCAGTCATACCTAAATTCCATAATAAAAAATTCAAGTGAACTAAAGGAATCCTTATTTCTTGGGGGTGGTATCCCTGGTAAGGAAGATATTTTGTCCTTAAAAGAAGAATTAAAGCTAAAAGATAAAATGATAAACGAGCTTGCCAAATTAAAAGAGGGTGCGGTTGCAGATGCCGACACCACTTCCGAATCACCCATCACTTCGGACACATCTGCCATTCATGAAGAGTTAAATAAGGTTATGGTGGAGCGAGATGAGCTAATGATTAGAGTTTCGGACTACCAAAAGGCCGAGAAAGATTTTATAGATCTAAAAAAAATAAAAGAGGAAAACCAGGATTTAAAAAAACGATTAGGAATTACCACGGTTGAACCTGAGCCAGAAACTGCCCCAAAACCAACCGAGGAAGCGAAAGTTTTAGAATTTGAAAAACCCGCTACCAAGGTGGAAGAACCTGCAAAAACAGCAGAACCAACAAAAGCAACCGAGCCAGAAAAAGCAACAGAACCTGTAAAAGCAGCAGAACCTGTAAAAGCAGCAGAACCTGTAAAAGCAGCAGAACCTGCTAAAGCAGAACCCGCTAATATGGAAGATGTTTCCAAGGAAGATAAATCCGCTGAAGACCTATTAAAAGAATTTGAAAAAATGTTGGGTCCATGATTATGAAAATTTTTGTTTTTATTTTTATTATTCAAATAACCACTGCACTTTCCGTTGAAACCCCCAATAACCTGTTACCAAGATATAGGAAAGAACAATCAGGAAAAATGCTTGAAGACCTAAAAAAAGACACATTAGAAATGGGTGGTGGTTCGGTACCAACATTAATTGAGGTAATGAAAAGCGATAAGTACCCCGACCGAAATAGATGGGTTGCTACCTTTCTTTTGGCAAGGATCATGGGAGAAAAATCCTCGGATTTTTTGGTAAAATTTATTGACCATCCCAATTGGGTGTTAAGAGTCGCCAGCCTTAAGGCCCTATTGGCACTTAAACAGCCCCAGTTTGAAAAAAAATACCTCCAGGCACTTAAGGACGATGCTTTAATGGTAAGGCTCCAGGCCTTGGAAAATATAAATAGGATGAAAATTTCTAATTTGGCACCAAATGTTTGGGCCATGCTTTATGATTCAAAAAATTATTACCAAGATAAGCAACAGTTGAAAAAACGTGCTGATATTATTAAAAGGATTGTACTAACAATCGGGGATTTAAAATTTAAAAAAGCCGAGGAACCTCTTTTAAAAATGATTCAAAAACCAAAATATGAAGATATCTTTGGTGAGATGGATTATGCACTTTCTAAAATCTCTGGAAAAAAGTCTCCTGAAGGGTCGGTAAAAGTAAAAAGATATTTTTGGTCAAAATTAGCTATTTCAACAACAGAGATTTAAAGATTTTCTTCCAATTGCTTATTTTTTATTTCCTTTAATCTCTTTAATTCTTTTTCTATTTCTAGAACTCTTTGTATCCTATAAAGGAGAGTGGCCTCTAAAATTCCATCGCTTCTTTCTGGTTTAGTCCCTTGAAGAAATTCCTTCTCAACCATTTGCCTTTTATAGACGGAAACTTTGGTGAGTGATCTAGTAAGACGGTCCGCTCTTGTAACATTAACCACTAGTTTAAATTTTGCAGATTTTATCGATTCATTTTTTCCAAAAGCATCTGCAAAGTTAAGTTCCAAGGTATTATCAATCCACCTAGTTTTAATTGTTCCTAATTCTTGGCTTTGAGAGGCCAGGTCATATTTTTGAATTACTTGCAACGTTGCCTGCCAGGTTTGGTCAAAATCAAAAGGAAGAGTCTTTGCTGGTACAATGTCTTCTTCCCTAAGACTTTGAAATTCCTTATATGAAGAACAAGAAAAGAGAGACATTAAGGAAATAAAAGCTAGAATTTTCATTTAATTATATGGTATCTCAACAGTACTTTAATGGATAGTGTCAAATGGAATATTTAGATATAGCAAAAACAGTTCTAGAGTTAGAGGCCAAGGCCATCCAGGAGGCTTCCCAAAAATTAGTTCCGGAACAGGTTGAAAATCTGGTCCAAATTTTCAAATCATTAAATAATTCCCGCGGAAGTTTGATTTTTTGTGGAGTTGGAAAGTCAGGATATATAGGCCAAAAATTGGCGTCCACTTTTTGTTCCTTAGGACTGCCTTCTTATTTTTTACATCCTATCGAGGCACTTCATGGAGATATAGGAAGGATTTCAAGTTCTGATTGTATTGTGTTTATTTCAAACTCAGGAACTACTGAGGAAATAATAAAATTACTGCCATTTGTAATTATTAATAAAGAACAAAGGATTGGTTTAATAGGAAATATAAATTCTCCCATTGCGGCCAACTGCAACTTGGTTTTTGATTGTTCAGTGGAAAAAGAGGCCTGCAAAAATAATCAGGCACCAACCACTAGTTCCACTTTGGCGCTAGCTGTAGGTGATGCCATGGCCGTCGTTTATGAATATCTGGTTGGTTTATCAAAAGAAGGTTTTGCTTATAATCATCCGGGTGGGCTACTTGGAAAATCCCTTAGAATTAAGGTAAAAGACATTTTAGTTAATACCTTCAAAAGTCCAATTCTTCCTCCAACTAGCTCCATAAGAGAGGCAGTTTTAGAGATGACAAAATTCCCAATTGGAGGTTGTGCAATAGTAGAGAATGGAAAACTTCTCGGAATATTAGTTGATGGGGATATCCGGAGATTTTTAACCCAAAAAAATCCGGATTTAGATAGAAAGATTACTGAGGTGATGACCAAAAATCCTATAACTACGACTTCGGAAGCGTTGGCAATCGATGCTTTATACGTAATGGAGAATCGTCAAAGCCAAATTGGAATCCTCCCGGTTATAGGGAATAATAGAGAATTTTTAGGATTTATTCGGCTTCACGATATTTTAAGAGAAGGTATTTCTCTTAAAGCGAAATCTGAAAATCTTTCGGTCTAAAAAAATAAGAACTCCAAAATAAATTATTATAAACAGCCCACAAAGGGGAATTATTCCCCACCTTTGATAAATTGTTGGAATCCTTTCAAAGGTCTTTAAATCAAGATCCACAATTTCCTGAGTGTATAATTGGGTTCTTTTGCTTTCGCTGCCATCTGGGTAGAGAACTGAGGTAAAACCTGTATTCGTCATCCTCACCACAGGTAAATTAAATTCAATGGCCCTCCAATGGGAAAGAGAAAGATGTTGATAGGGCTCGGAAGATCTTCCATACCAGGAGTCATTTGTGAGGTTAATGATAAATTGGGGTTGCTCCTTAGAAGAGTTTAAATATTCTCTTATATATTGGGGGAATAAGATTTCATAACAAATTGCTGAAATAAAAGTAGCATTATTGCCAATTTTAAATAAAGTAAATTGATCGCCCCTCGCAAAGAAGGACATATGATTTTCAAGATAGGGGATCATATATTTATTCAAGTGACCAAAGGGAAGTCCCTCTCCAAAAGGAAGCAGAATTTGTTTATGAAAAACGCCCTCCAATATTCCTTTTTGGTTAATCAGAAACCCTGAATTATAATTTGATTCAGCAGAATTTTGGGAAAGATTTCCATTTTGGTCATAACCACCAAAGAAAAGCATTGAATTGGTTTCCTTAAGTATTTCCCTAATAATTAACGGGGTGTGTTCAGCGCTTACTTTCATGTCCTTGGAGTGTAGGATTTCTGGATAAGCTGTTTCTGGCCAAATTATAAGATCAATTTTTTTATCGGTGGGAAGGGTTGAATATTTTCTAAAACGAAAATCTACTTCTTCCCTTGAGGTTACTCCTCCCTTTTCAGAATCCACTTTTAAAAAATTTCCAATATTGGCCTGGACCATTCTTATCCGAGTGGAAATAGGATTTAGGCCATCATATTTCACAGGCAAAACTAAATTGGTCATCATAAATAAAGTAAAAAATGCGATACCAAAATAGTCCTTTCCTTCTTTTTTAAGTAAGGAAACTATAGAAAAGGAAATCCAAACGGAAAAAAAGGAATATATGGGGACACCAAAAATCGGGGCCAGACCCAAAAAAGGGGCGATTTGGAGAAAGGGATGCCCTATGTTTGCGGGAAACTGTTGGGGAATGAAATATTCAAGCAGAGTAAAAAAAAACGCCAAAATACAATTTTTTAGTGGAAGGGGAAATTTTTCTAATTTTTTTCGAATAAGAAAGGAAAAAATAATGAAACAAAAGAAATGAGGCATTAAAACAAAGGGGAAAAATACACTTAAAATTTGCGCAGCCACTAAAGGCATTTCACCAAATTCAGAAATGGTCTGTGGTATCCAATAATACCCAAATAAAAACATTCCAAATACATAAATAAAAGTAATGCCAAGATCCGATTTTAATTTTCCATTAAGGCAAAAAAAATACAAAATTAGACTAATGATGGTTCCCAAAAAAAATCTGGGTGGGAATCCCAAAGAATAGGAAAAGCTTGCTAGTAAAGATAAGAAAATTTTTAAAACCATGGAATAATTCCTGATATAATCTTAACTAGCATAGCCTGTAGAATATGAGGAGAAAATATGGAAATTAACCCAAATCAAAAAATGGAGTACTTATCTAGACCCAGCAGGTTAATCAGAAAATGCCTAAATTGTGGCTCTGTTTATATAACTGATAAAGAATGTGAAGCATGCGGTTACCAATTGCTTGACCCGGATTTAGGGGAGCCCGTTGATGAGCGAAGTTTTTATTCTATCCGAGAGTCTTATTTTAATAATCTAAATTTATTCGAAAAAAGATTTTTTAAAAATAAGGGAAGGAAATACAAAGAGTATAGAAATGCCCTTCTACATAGGTACCATGCTTTAATTAAGTCTATGGAATCCCCATGGGAAGATTTAACAAAATGGAATTATTTTCACTTCGAATTAATTGAACTTACAAAATTTTTATCCTTAGATCCAAAAAACGACGCCATAATGGGGCGAATTTTTTCCTCTCTTATTTATCATCCATTTTATCATGAAATTAAATTGGCCTGGGATTATGGAAGAATTACCGTTACGGAAGGTCCAAGATTAACCAAAAATACTAAATTGGTTATTTTAATTTTATCAATCTCCTCGCTCCTTATTGTTTCGGCTCCCTTTATATATAAAGCAATTCTTTCAAACAAATAAAAATTATTTAATCTCATTAAAATTCAGTTTTTGGCCGATAAAAAACGGTATGAAGATTTTGTACGCTGTCGTTTTTTTCGCCCTTGGAGGGGTATTGTTTTTTCTTCTTAAATCACCGGAAAAAGAGGAGATGGAGACCGATTATTACCCCTCGGAGAAAGAAGAAATTCCCAAACGGGAAATTTCCAATCAAATTTTCTATCCCCCATTAAAATCTGAAACCGGGAAAAAGCCGGTGCCCTCGGAAAAGGGACAGGTAAATGAATCTAAGAAGGAAATTCAATTGAATCTAAAAGAAGCAGTCAGTAATGAGCTGTTTGGCGGATTAATAAGCGGCAACCAAGCGATAGGATCTTTAGTAATTTTTGATAATCAAATTCAAAGCCTTTCCATAAGCCTTGCTCCATTTGGAAAGGCCCCCATTAATCTTCAATTAGATGGGGTCCCTCTTGAATCGGCAGGATCTTTCGTATTTGAGGGTAGTGAGGAAATAATCAGTGGAATCCTTACCCCTTCAGGGGATAAAGATTATATTTTACGATTTGCCACCGGACCTTTGGTAGGGGCAACTTTATTGTTTGAAAAAATAAGCTCGGTTGAGGATAAGGTTGGGGTTGAAGAAACTCAAATTAGCCAAGCCCATGCATTATCCGATCAGGTAGAAACTCAAGAAATGAATCAGACAACAGATACAAATTATTCTGAAATGAATGTGGACACTTCAATTATTGAAGAAATGCCGGTTAATGAAACGGAAATAAACCAGGAATTAGAAGTAGCAGATTATAATAGTGATACTACCACTATGGACATGCAGGAAACCCCCGATGGGCAAGGAGTTAATTTCTAGCTGAAATTTTTTGAAAAGAAAATCCTAAAGCAGAATTAGCATCAAGCCTTCCACCTGAGTTGGTATAAGATTTAAAATTTAAATCCTTTCTTGCAGAAGTTTTAATTATTTCTTTCAAATTAGCAGGAGTTAAGTTTTTATCTCTAGATTTCAAAAGGGCTGCAACACCGGTCACAAACGGAGTGGCCTGTGAAGTACCAGTTAAAAAACCAGCTCTATTTAGTGGTAGGGATGATTTTATTCTTTTTCCAGGAGCAGCTATATCCACTGAATTTTTTCCAAAGTTTGATGAATCTACTAGTTTTAAGTTTTCATCATAACCGGAAACAACGATTACATTAGAAAGACCGTATGCAGCTGGATAAAAAGCATTACTTTTATTATCGATATTTGAAGATTCATTTCCAGCGGCACAAACTACTAGGATCCCTTTTTTCTCAGCATCTTTTAAAATGGCTAGCTCCTCAGAAGAAGCTTCAGGACCGCCACCAGAATAGTTGATAATATCAACATTTAGCTCTACCGCCTTTCTTAATCCGGCAAGGGTGGCA
>Ga0180061_1000023_pt1 | contig 41320 bp, 44 predicted proteins | sample EasRivT27_16_10D_FD_121769 | JGI IMG/M metagenome (GOLD analysis project Ga0180061, IMG submission 121769) | Soil microbial communities from meander-bound floodplain in the East River, Colorado, USA - East River metaG ERMLIBT27_16_10D | ecosystem: Environmental > Terrestrial > Soil > Floodplain ...
AGCACCAGATGTGTCGGAAAAAGATCTGAAATTGCCCTAAAAAACAACCCTCTGCAAAGGCAAAAAAAGGGGCCCCCTGCAAAGGCCCCCCTTTTCGGCTTCCTGCCTACAAGAAGGACATCCTGTCCCTCTACATTTTTAGATTACAGCAAATTAAAATCTATAGGTGAAAAAAATTTGGAAGGTAAACTTTTCCAAAAAAATACCCTAGCAAAATACCGGAATATTGCCCTATTAATTTTCAATATTTTAAGTTTAAATAAATAGATGATTACAAAAATAAAAAAATTCCTTTTTCCCAAAAGATATAAAATTCAAACGTTTACTTACTATATTCCATCCCCTCCAGAACGAGATAGCGGCTATAGGGAGAAACAATTCGATAAGGTTTTTTATGACTTTATCAATCAAGGCCTTGAAATCATTTCCATAAACACCGTTCCCAATACGGGACCAAAGAGTTCAGGGATGTGGTATGTGGCAACTGTCCGTGGAGATGTTCCCCTCGACCTAGAGGAAAAAATTGATCAAATTTCCGTTGACGAAATTCAGCTGGAGGGACTAGAAAGTCCTAAAAATGATTAAATTTTTTTTAATTTTATTTCTTATTTCCTGTACTGCTTTTAAGGTTGAAGATCCAAAAAGTGGAGAAGAATTCCTACTTAAAGAAACTAAAAAAATAAATTTTTGCCGCTCAAAAGGGTTTCAACTGATAGGAACATCATCCTCTGAAGTGAAGGATTTTGGAACTTATCTTAAGAAGGATAATACATTATCCACCATTGAGAAGTTTGCTCTTTGGGCATTATTTCAAATGAATATCCACCCTGATTCTTCCTCCCCTAATTCAAAGGTTCAGATTCTAGTCTCCCAAAATAATAATCTTTCATATTTCGAATATGATGACAAAAAATTTGGCTCAACCCCTCTCCTTGATGGGCTTAACGATTTTCTCGGCAAAACAAATCAAAAAAATACTTTATCTGATTTGGCAAAAATTTTGGATAATAATTTTGCACAGCCGGTTCCAATTGGATCGGAATTTGCAAATTTCCTGAAAGAAAATAGGGAAGCTATTCAAAAAGTCCCTGAGTTTAAGGCCCACTTTTTTAAGGCCAATCATTTAATTATAGAGAAAGAAACCCTCCCAAATCTAAATTTTTCAGATTTGGTCAATAAACGAAAAAATCAATTTTCCTTTAATTCAACACTTTTTTCCGATTCGTTAAATGAAACCTCAATAGTTTGCAATAAAAAATTATCGCTTGCCAAAGATTTTATTGGCCCCAAAGGGTATAGTAACCATTTTGGGATAAGAGAGGGGGATACAATTATTTTAGGAGTGACTACTTTAAATCCGGACACCTCGGGTTCTTTTGAGGGAACCTTTCTTTTTAAGGAAAAGGACCGGAACTTTAGGCCAATTATTTGCTCTTTTAAAAAAGGAGATTCCCAAATTCTTTTTGTTTCAGATAAGGACAAGGGACCAGGACAACATCTTTACCATTTAGGTGAAAAAAATCTTTTATCAAAAACCTTTTTAGAGGATTTTGAAAAAGAGTTAAGCGGCTTCCGTTATATTACCCTTAGAAATCCCAAAAGAATAATCCTGGAATCCCGAAGGGCAACTAACCAGGAATTGGTGTATTTTTTAAATTCCAAGGTACCAGTCTACTCGGTGCCTAGTTTAGGTAATATTTGGGGATTTGTTTCCCTTCCTTCAGAGGAAGGATTTTTAAAAGATCCCAGGAATGAGTCCTACCTTTTTTGCGATTAGGGAGTTAAAATAAATTTATGAGATATCTTTCATTTGATTTAGAGGCAACTGGGTTAAAAGAAAACGATTTTATTATTGAATTCGCCATGATTCCGTTTGATACGGAGACCATGACCTTTGAAGAAAAACTTGCTAAAGAATATGTGGTAAAATGTCCTACATTTGAATCGTTAAAACCCAATTTGGATAAATGGGTTATCGATAACAATAAAAAATTAATTGAAAGGGCCCATGAAAAGGGAATTTCCCTTAGTAATTTCAAGGAAAACTTAAAAAACTACTTTGAATCAAAGGAAGTTAAAAATTATTTTGGAAATAAAAAAATCATCCTTTTTGGAAAATCCATGAACTCAATTGATCTCCCCTTTCTATCCAGGGATCTTGGATTTGAATTTATTAGGAACTATTTTCATCACCGCGTTTTAGATCTTACATCCGTTGCTCTGGGATTAATTGATTTCAAAATGCTTCCACCAGAATGCGAATCCGGATCGGTCCTTATGAAACATTTAGGTTATGGTGAAGTGGCCCACACGGCCCTCGCTGATTCTAAGAATACCGCTAAAATGTATTTTAAATTAATCGAGATGTTAAAAAAATAATTCTATTTGAAAAAGGTCTCGGGATCCATGGGCTGCCCCTGCCATCTTACCTCTAAGTGCAAATGGGGGCCGGTTGAAACTCCCGTATTTCCCACTTCCGCAATTATTTGTCCTCTTGATACCTTATCCCCTTTTTGGGTTAAAAGCTTATTTGCATGTCCATAAACACTAAATACTCCATAATTGTGAGCAATAACCGTTAAATTACCAAATCCACTTAATTCGTTTCCTGCATAAACCACTTCCCCGTCGTCAACTGCCAAAATTGGGGATCCTGTGGGCGCTGGAATATCTATACCCTTATGTTCCTTGCCCCACCTTCCTCCATATTCAGAACTGATATTTCGAGTGACGGGAACGGGCCATTGTAAATCTCCCGATGCAAGGGCCTTTACCAGACCAACGGTGCCCAAAGTACCCACTACTCCTCTCATTTGGGGTATATAATACCAAGTGCCCGGCTCAAATTTCCTTCCTTCATTGGCCTTTTTTATCATAAAGATTGGCACTTCAAATTCTTTGGCCAAAGTTTCATAGGTATCATCCCCCTGAAGCAGTACGTATTTCCCGCTTTTAAAAGGGGTAGATGAACATGAGATCAAAATAAAAAGAAAAATTAATCCTTTCATAAACCATTTTAGTTTAGGTCCTGAAAAAACCTAGACAATTCCGATGTCATATCGGTTTTATCATGGAGAAGATTTAGGGGCGTGATTGAAATGTGGTGATTTTCAATTGCGTGAGTATCGGTTCCGGGAGTTAGGTTTTGTCCCTCATAGTGCCCTACAATCCAGTAATAAGGATTGTTCCTAAAATCAAACCTCTCGCCGATTTTTTCGGAATACCTTCGAAATCCCAATGAAGTAACCTCATGGCCTTTGATTTTATCTAATGGGAGGTTGGGAACATTAATGTTAATAAGGGTAAGTGGGTTTAAAATTTTATAAAAATCCTTTTCGATTAATTTTCTAATAAAGCGGCCTGCAGTTTCATACTGGGGATTTTTGGGATCAAATTCCCTTGAAGTTGAAGCCGTAGACACTGCGATACCTGGGATCTCATGAAAAGATCCTTCCCTAGCACCGGCGACTGTCCCTGAGTAATATACATCCTGTCCTAAATTAGCACCTCGATTTATTCCTGAAATAACTAAATCCGGTCTTTGATTTTTAGTGAAGAAGACATGCCCTATCCCCAATAGGGTACAATCAGCGGGAAAACCTGAACAACCGTAAAAGTCTTTTTTAACTTCAAGAAGTCTCATAGGGTTATCAAGGGAAAGTGAGTGGCCAGTGGTAGAACGCTCCTGGAGTGGTGCCACCACCGTAACTTCTGCAATATCCTTGATGGATTCGTAGAGTTGGTTGAGTCCTGGGGCATGGATACCATCATCATTTGTCAAAAGAATTTTTAGCATATTTAATATTCCTATTTGGTGAGAATTTTCTTTAAGGGTTCAAAAAAAAGGTAAGGGTTATCAGTTCCAATACTTTCCGGATGAAATTGATAGGTTAGCCCTCTTTCAAACCTACCTGCCATAACTTCCCCACCCGAAAATGAAAAATTATTCTTATTTCTTCTGGAAGGTTTAACCGTCAGGGAATTATATCTTTGCACCATGGTCTCCATCCCCCAATTTCTTTTTTTAAATATATCTTCCCATGGTGGAATAATAAAAGGGACTGCCATTCCATGAATGGGTTTTTTACTTTTTACAACCTGCTCTCCCTGAATTCTCCAAAGAATTTGGTGTCCTAAACAAATCCCTAGAAAAAATAAATTTTTTTTCTTAAGAAGCCTTTTTATAATTGGAAATACTTTCTGGTATTCATCGGGATGCCCTGGACCTGGCCCTAAAATAAGAACCTTTTTTTCTTTAATTTTTTCAAGCTTTTTAAATACAGAAATAGAATTCTCAAACACTTTAAGGTCAAAGCCGATTTTTCCAACTTCGGCGGCGATGTTGTAGGTAAAGCTATCCAAAAAATCTATGATGATGACGTCTTCTTTCATATACCGAAATAATTTTTTCCATCGTAGTTTATTTGCAAGTTAAAATAGAAGGCCTTGTCAATTTGTGTTTTTCTATAATTAACATCAAATTTCCAGCAATTATTATTGGGTAAGAAACTAACTCCAAAAAGCATTACATTGGGAATTTTAAGAGCTAAATCGTAATCCCACGTAAGGTGAAATCCAATTGGCCTAAAGGATTCCAGATTGCCTTTAAAAAATACGTTCTTATCATAAGGTGTCTGGAAGGTATCCCATTTAAGTCCAGCTTCGGCAGAACCCAAAGTAAATCCTCTTTTAAGTCCTATAGTTAAAATGTTTCCTTCTGGGTTGTAAAAATGATATTCCCTAAGAAAGAGATTGAAGTTTCCCAGATTATAGGAAGTATCTAATTTTAAGAAGGTAAGTCTGTCTGAAAACCTATCTGATGTCATATTAAATTGATATCCCTGGGAAATTAGGAATAAAAAAATATTTTGGTAGGTGAAATTATCCCATAAATGTTTTTCATCCAAGTAAACATCAAAAACTTTTGCATCTTTTCTTACTATGGTATTGGCCCAAACCACCTCAAGGGTATTTTCCATGGGTAAGGTAATCCGTGCCTGATAGTTGTTAATTTTATATTCGATCTCCCGGTAGGCGTCGGTATTATCGAAAGTTCCCTGCTCCTCATAAATTTGATTGGCAAATTCCGGATTTCCAAACCATTTTGAAGGTTGGGTATAAAAATAATTTAGAGAAAAAATTGAAGAATGTTTGAAACTATGGCTTATTATCTTAAAATCTCGCTGACCGATCTCCGAGTTTACCGGCGGAACATTTTCTATTAAATTTCCGCCGCTATTTTTTTCAATTAGTGCGGCTTCCTCCTTAACTTTTTCTACATTTATTTGTTCCATGGGAATGGTTTCTTGGTAAGCAACACCAAAAACCTTTTCGATTTCCAATGAGGCAGTACTTTTGGATACAATCGTCCATTTGTTAAAATAGTTTGGTTTTTCGTAGGGTAAATCATAATATTGGGTATCAAAGGCCAAATTTGATTTCAAACTCAGCGGCCCAATTTGTCCTAGGTTATAATCCAAAAACGGAACAAAGTTGGTTCTGTTGGCATTTCTCACCAGCCCCTGTTCATAAAATTCCATTTGTCTAAAAGAAGTGAAATCTGCCGTGGCACCAAAACTCATACTTTGAAACGGAAAACTGCCCCATTGAAAAATTTTTATTGGATTTAAATCAAAAACCATTTTTGGAAGTATCTGCACATAACTTTTATCAAAAGTTATGGGGTCATTTACCAACACGTTTCGTTGAAGATAGCCTTCCAAATTTAGGTCAAATGAATTGAACCTATAATTTAAATATCCACCGCCTCCGGTATCTGGGCCACTGACATAGGTATTAATTAAATAATCAAAATCCCTTAATTGGTCGGAGTCTGTAACAGTTAGGAAGTCTAAATGGTGGTTAAAATTATGGGTAAAATTAAAAGTATGTTCGTAATTGTTAAAATTTCTAAAATAATGATCGCCGGTATAGGTATAATTTTTTTTGTAAGGAAGGTAAATATTATCCCAAATTACCAGGGAATCCAGTTGAAACCATTTTTCTTCTCCCACATTTTGTCGGTATTCAAATTGGGAACCAAAACCTCTTCTACCAAACATTGCCGGGATTAAAGACATATCTTTTGTTTCATCAATCGCCCAGAAAAAAGGAAGCCTAAATCTTGCTCCATCGTCCTGGGATAATTCTAGCTTAGGAATTAACAAACCTGTTTCACGCTTTTTCTTTATGGGGAAAACCAGATAAGGCACATAAAAAAAACTGACACCCTTTATGGTGATAAAACCCGAATAAATATAAACATATTTATTCGGAACAATTTTAACTTTTTCCCCATAAACCGTCCAAGATTCAGGACAATCCTGGCATGTGGTAATTTCCGCACCTTCTGAAACAATAAGGTCTTCAGAAACTCTTTCTATTTTTTTTCCATGTAAAATGAAATTTCCCGATTTTAATTTGGCATTTTTTATGGTGAAAAGGTTGGTTTTAAAATTATAAAGAAATTCGGTACCAAATAAGGTCATGTCCGGCCCAACGTACCTTACATTTCCTACTACCGATGCCTCTCCGGTTTGCATGGAAAGGACGGCCTTATCTCCATAAATTGAATTAGGCCCTTGGGAAATTACCACTGATCCCACTGCCTCAAATTTATTTTCCTTAGGCCATTTATAGGCCTTCTCGGAAAGAAGCTGAATATTATCCTGGGTTAGCTGAATCTTGGGAAGGGCGAATGCCGGGGGCAGAAATATCAGAAAAAGAAAACAGAAACTTCTGAACTTCCCCAACAAAATAATATGATCCAGAAACCAAGATGGTTTCAGGTTTATCTTGGTTTTTAATTTTACTTTCAAGATAAGTTTTCCAATCAGTAACAAACTCAACTTTATTTTTATCCGCCTGATCTTTTAATTGCGTAGCGGCCTTTATATGTTCAAAAGAGGTCACCATCACCTTTTTAAAGGATCCCAAAAATATCCCCAGGATGGTTTCAATCTCCTGGTCTGGCCTTTTGGAAAAAGATAAAAGCGCTGCATCAAAATCTTGCTTTCCAAGGGATATTTTTTGCATCAGTTTTCTAACACCATCTATATTATGAGAACCCACAAAAATAAAGGTAATTGGACCAAATTTAAGCTCTTCAAATCGCCCTTTTAGGGACTGAAAACTATATTTGGAAATATTCAAACTTTTTGGGACAAATTGATTCTTAAAATATTCAAAAGTAAAAGCCGCCAATAATTTATTTCGGTGCGAATATTCCATCGACTCATCAATTATTCCCAAATTGTGTAAATCAATGTTTAAAATCTCCATTTCCTGGCAATATTTCTTGGTCAAAAACCGGCAATATTCTAATTCCAATGATGTTATCAAAGGCCTTTTGGGCCTTGAAATCCCTAACTTTTCAAAGAGAATTTTTTCAAGGGTATTTCCTAAGATGGCCTGATGGTCCCGAGAGATGGAAGTTATAACTGAAATCTGTGCATCGAAATGGTTTACCGCATCTAGGCGACCGCCTAAACCAACTTCCAGTACCAAAACTTCAATCTTTTTCTTCCGTGCCAGTCTTATAAAAACAAAAAACAAAAATTCATAATAACTAAATTTCCCAAACAAAAATTTAATTTTTCTAAGGGATCTTTTAAACTCTTTTAAAAGATCCTCATTATCGATCAGCTCTCCACCATAATTAAACCTCTCTCTAACCGAAACAATATGAGGTGAAGTCCAAAGCGCGACTTTTTTGCCATCGCCCTTAATAAGATTTGCTAAATGGGAGGAAGTTTCGCCTTTTCCATTGGTGCCGCCGATAGTAATTATTTTTTTAAATTTACTTCTGTAGGGAGAAAAAAACCTGCGAGTCCTTTTCAAATCTCCCTTAAATTCCTCATGGCCAAAGTTATAGGCCAAGAATTTCTCTAATTCTTTTTCTTTGATTGGATCAAACAAGCTCATTAGTGGTTGAAAGTTTCGATAAAGAAAATTAAATCTGATTTTAAATTATGACGATGGACGATCCTATCAATAAATCCATGCTCGCAAAGAAACTCTGCCCGTTGAAATCCTTCTGGGAGTGTTTCTCTAATGGACTGCTCGATGACCCTTGGCCCTGCAAACCCAATTAGCGCCTTAGGTTCAGAAAAATTTACATCCCCAAGCATGGCAAAGCTGGCAGCAACGCCACCGGTGGTGGGATCTGTTAGGACTGAAAAATAAGGAATTCCTTCATTTTTTAATTTTCGAATTACCGATGAAGTTTTTGCCATCTGCATAAGTGAGAGCAACCCCTCTTGCATCCTAGCACCCCCAGAACAACTTATAATAATTGCAGGAATTTTATATTCAAGGGCCTTTTCCAAACCAAAAGCTATTTTTTCTCCGGTAACTACTCCCATCGATCCACCCATAAAGGAAAAATCCATTAGGGAAAGAGCAACTTGATGTCCGCCAATCATGGCAAGACCTGAAAGAGTTCCGTCATGAAGGCCAGTATTTTCATAGGCAGTGGCAAGTCTTTCTTTATATGTAGTTTTATCGACAAACTCTAGGGGATCAGTGGTTCTAAGTTCGCTGCCCCATTCTTCAAATGTGTCCTTATCTACTAACATCTCGAGACGTTCTATGGCGTTTACTCTAAAATGATGATCGCAGTAGGGACATACGTTTAAGTTTTCTTTAAGTCTTGAGGTTTGAAGTATTTCGGCGCAATTAGAACACTTCTTCCAAATACCAGATGGGGTATTGGAAGCTTGTTTTTTATAACTTTTAAGCTTTGGGCTCTTTACTGATCCGAACCAACCTAGCCTTGGAATATCCGAACTTGAGGAATCCGTCATGATTATCCTTTTTAAACTGAAAACCCTTTTCCCATTTAATTAAAATCCCTTCTAGTCTTTGCGCGTCAAAGATTGATATATTTTCTTTGCATCCTCGTTTAAAATCTCCGAAAAAATCTTGGAAAGAAGCTTTATCCCCCCCTTCCCCTCCATATATTCCCTACAAAGGGACGAAACCTTGGAAAAATCTCCACTTTTTTGCCCCTTATCTAAATTTATCAAAATTACAAACTCTCCCTTATAAACCACATCTTCCGATTTAAAATCCTTCCCCACAAACCTATAAACAGTTTGGAATTTTTTGGTCAACTCCCGGGCAATTGCAAATTGGGACTCTGGATAGAGGTTAGTCATCTCCAAAAGGGACTTTTCTGCGCGAAGGGGCGACTCAAAAAATATATGAGTTCCAGACATTAGATTTTTAAAAAATTCCCCCTTATTGTCCCTAGGGATAAAACCATGAAAAGTGAAAGGATAAGGAGGAAGTCCAGATAACTCAAGCGCCACCAAAACTGAAGAAACTCCTGGAAGTGTATCCACTTCAAATCCTTCAGATAAGGCAAATTTAACTAGCGGATAAGCAGGATCGGATACAATTGGGGATCCGGCCTCTGAAACCACATATACATCCTCACCGGAATTTAAAATCTCAAGTAGCTTTTTGGTTCTATCGATTTTTTGGTTGTCGTGAAAAGAGAGGATTTCTTTTCCAGTTCCATTTACTCCCAGAAGGTTGATAAAAGATCGGAAGGTTCGGGTATCCTCAGCAAAAAAGTATTTCCCTGTTTCCAGGGCATTTTTTGCCCTTAAAGAGATATCCTCCGAATTACCTATGGGGAGAGTTAACAAAATGAGTTTTGCCATCTCCCTAACCTACTAAAAAAAAGAAGAACTTTCCACCTACAAGTATCCTGGGCAATTGGTAGAATCAACTCCAAGGGGAAAATATATGACTTTAAAGGCCAGTATTCATACTGATTCCGCAGGAAATTATACGATTCAGATGAGAGGAAATCTTAATTACGAAAATAATGATTACCTAAGTGCTGAAGTTAAAACTCTTCTATTTAAAAATCCAGATTCAAAAATTACCTTGGACCTTTATTTTTTAGATTTTGTTGGATCTTCAGGAATTTCTAATTTTGTAAAATTTGTAAATGAGCTTAACCATCCATCGGTTAGGGTATTTTTATCCAATGTAAAATCAGAATTTATCAAGGTTTTTAAACTTTATGAAATTTGGGAAGTAGAAAAGGTCATCACAGATTATTACGCTCCACTTACGGAATCCGAACCAGAGCAAAATTAGAAATTTTTTTGAAAAAGATTAAAAAAGATCGTCAGATTATTTTTTGCTGGGATTTGATTTAATTGATGCTCAAATCGATTATAAGTGGGAGAGGTATCCCAATTACCTACCATTTCCCATCTTTTCCCGTAGTAGATGTCATCATAATCATTAATTGTGGTGCTATCATAGATCCTTGAGGGCTCACCCATCGGCCCATTCTCTCCCTCATACTTTCTTGCCATATTATCCTTGTACACGAAATATCCACCAATACCTGCCCCGGCAACCAGGCCAATTGATGCACCTTTGGCAACATTTTGACTATTTTTGCTTATGGCCATTGCGGCAACTCCCACTAAAGTTCCTCCGAGTGTTCCATAAAGGGATGAAAGCCCTAGAGTTTTCATGTCCTCCCAAAAACTGGCCATCACATTTTGAAAAGAAAAAATAGAAAGTAGTAGAACCAAAATTTTAGTTTTCATTTATTTAAAGAGTATCATGGGTAAATATTTTTTAAAGTATGAATTTATTAACTTAGTCTTTCACTCAGGATTAACGCCATTAAAACTTCTTCGATGAATTGGCGTGATGCCATATTTTTTTATGGCGATCCTATGTTCTTCGGTTCCATACCCCATATTTTTACAAAAATTGTACCCAGGATATAATAAATCCATCTTTCCCATTAGGTTGTCGCGATATTCCTTCGCTACAATTGATGCAAGTGCGATTAATAAAGATTTTGAGTCTCCTTCAACAATTGCAGTTGCGTTAAGATTATCACCCAAATTTTTTGGTATTTTATTTCCGTCGATCAATACTTCACCAAATATTTTATCTTTGCGGCATTTTTTAAAGGCCAACTCCATAGAGGTCAAAGAAGCGTTTAAAATATTGATTTTATCGATATCTAAGGGCCCCATTTCATAAACCGAAAAACCAAGTTCAAAATTATCCCCAAGGCCCATTGAATAATATTTATTAAGTTCGATTTTTGAAGGATCAATCTGGAAATGGTCCAATATTTGTTTTCTTTTATCACTGCTTATTAATTTCGAACTATTCACTCCCAATTTATAAAAATTCTTCAAAATTTTTCTAATTTTTTCTGGAGAGAATTGCCCCCATCTTAGAATCGAGCATCCAGCTACTACAGGCCCTGCAAGAGGGCCTCTCCCCACTTCATCCAGTCCAGCTATAAAAGATTGGTGAGGCAATTCCTTTTTTATTATTCCCAGCTCCTTGGGGTTTTTGATGGACATTATTTTTCTCCAAAAATTTTTTAAATTTTATAGAGAAGAAATTTAATTGTAATGTCACAATGAGAATTCTAAACATATTTAATCAAGATTATTTAAAGATTTCTTTTAACGCAAAAATCAGTAAAATTAAGGCATGCAAAAATTTTTTATTTTTTTCTTTTTTATTTTTCCCCTTACTTCGTTTCCCCAGGTGGATCTAACAGGAACTCTGGATAAAACCAGAAGGTATAATGAAGTCACATGGCTGGCTGCCCATAATGCGGATATGAGTTACCCTAATGGCTGGATGATCGTAAATCAAACAAAGGGGTTAAAGGATTTAATGGAAAATTCTGGGGTAAGAGCATTACTTCTAGATACCTACTTTAGTGATGACGGACCTGTGGGCACCAAAAGGGATAAACCCGAAATTGTATCATGTCATAGTAGTTGTGAACTCACTGCAAATGCTTTGCGCCCAATGCAAAATCCTGCACTCTTAGAAGATAACCTAAAAGTCGTCAAAGAATTTCTAGATTCAAATAAAAACGAAATTATAACCATCATTTTGGAAGATTATACACCCAATGAAAATAAAAAGGACCTAAGTGGTGTATTTGATAAAGTTGGTCTTACTCCCTATATGCTTACTTCTGCCGACACAAATATGTTTAATAAAAATCCGGTAGTTCAGTGGCCTTCTTTAAATGACTTATTATCCAAAAATAAAAGACTTATTGTTTTTTCTAACAGATCTGACCCGTTTATCTACCAATGGTCTTGGATGGTGGAAAATCATTACAATATGGGGGAAGAAAAGGGGGAGTCCTGCGAGAAAAGAGGTGAATCAAAAGATGGACTAGTTGGGCAATCCCATACTTTGTTAAGTATAAACCACTTTTATGATTTTTCTTTTGATATTCTTTTGGCCCATGACCCTAAGACAAGATTTATCAATCATGGGTATTTTAATGGACCGATACTGGAAGAATATCTGGATAAAAAATGCCTTCCTTTATGGAAAAGAATCCCAAATTTCATCAACATTGACCATGCTCACAGGCACTCCAGCGTATATGGAGGGATAGAACTGGGAGATTTGATAAAAAAACTTAATAAAAATCCCGCTTGGAAATATTACTCCGATGAATCGATTAGAGATAAGCTTTTTCCCAATTGGAGGGCCGAAAAGGAAGAAAAGAATGAAGGGGAAATAAAATGATAACAAAAATATTAATTTTTTTTCTAATTACTATTAACTCATTCGCACTTTCCGAAAAAGACCAACAGAGCGTGGATAAAGAGAAAAATGAAATTTATCAAATGATTGATCACTTAAAGCCTATGATAGCTGAGATGAATCAAATTCAAAGTGCATGCAAAGCTTTAAAAAAATTTATGGGTAAAGAAGAATGTCCCGATTATTCCAAACAAATCCAAAGAAAATTAAAAGGTTTGGAAAATTCACTTGCTGATCAAAAACATTCCCTTTTTTCCTATTTAAAAGGGGCCATCCTCTTTGGATACAGGTGTGGTTCCTGTGACATGGCCGATCACCTAAAATATTGTCCCATGATGGCCGATTTACTTTCCAAATATGATTATCTTAAATAATTTAATTTTTTGGTAAAAAAAAAGGCCTCATTGAGGCCTTTCTCTTTATTACTTACGATCGTAGTCGATCGAGATTCTGGCGCCTTTTCCTTCACGGTCACGTAGATAAAATAGTTTTGCTCTTCTGGATTTTCCTTTTTGAACCACATCTATTTTGGCAACGCTTGGGCAGTGGAAAGGAAAAAGCCTTTCAACACCAACACCGGCAGAAATTTTTCTAACGGTAAAACTTCCGTTCATTCTACCTCGTTCCCTAATAGAAATAACTACACCTTCATAGATCTGAACTCTGGTCTTTCCACCTTCAGTAATCTTAGCGTGAACCGCTATGGTGTCTCCTGGTTGAAACTTAGGAAAGCTTTCAACTGCCACGTTTAAGTGATCTGTGTTTACTGTATCAATTAAATTCACAAAAATCCTTTTCTAGGTAACTTCTAGAGGGCCCCCCATTGGTCCATGTGAAGTTACCATCTCAAATCGATCCAAATAAATTGCTACTGCTGAGCGGACCGAAAGATGATTATAATGGGCTGTACTTGCTCCTTTAATTGGCGCCAATTTAAAATCGGCCATCTCAACTACTTCACGGGCAAGTCCCCAACCTGTTCCAAATAGCAATAATACCGGGGGTTTGTCAATTTCCCATCTGCTATATAAATCTTTTACCTCCCCCCCGTATGTAGAAAAGTTAGCACCTGTGACTACAACTAGGGGCGCAGTCCCCGTTTCCAGGGTTATGGCAGAAATTGATTCCTCAATAGAGTTCACTACAGTGGCCAGGGATAGGGCATCGGTTCTATCCGGATTATAAGATAGGGCCGTTTCGGTTTCCCAATGGCCTAAAATTCGTCCAACCAGTTCATGTTGAAGTTTAATGGGGGTGATTAAAAAGTATTTTTTAACATCAAATGTTTTACAAGACCTTGAAATATCATGGATATCCATATTGGTTACGGATGTGGTGATGATCTCCCCTCGTTTATTTTGCACCGGACCGTGGACCAATCCTAGGTATAAGGGTTTCAAGATTTATCTCCCAATAGGTCCGGCCTAAATTTTTCTGTAACCCGAATCCTTTCATTTTCTTGGTATTTGGAAATTTCACCGTGGTTTCCAGATAAAAGGATGCTGGGAACCTCTAATCCTTCAAATTCCCGGGGCCTGGTATATTGAGGGCCTTCAAGCTTTTGGTTTTGGAAGGATTCAAATTGCGCACTTTCCTTATTTCCCAAAACACCGCTTACAAATCTTAGGGTTGAGTCCAGGATAACCATGGTGGCAAGCTCCCCTCCGGTTAAGATAAAATCCCCAAGAGAGATTTCAAGGTCTACATATTTTTCAATAAATCGCTCATCAATTCCTTCATATCGGCCACAAATAAACACTAAATCCTTGGAGGATTGGCCAAAATGTTCTCCTGCAAATTCCTTGCAGAAAGAATTTTCCCAAACTCTACCCCGTGGAGAAGGATATATTACATGAAGCTTATCTTTAAAATTTTCCCCATAAGAACCTCGTTCCACTATTCCCATCAGGGCGGCTTTTAAAACATCGGCCCGAATGACCATTCCCGGCCCCCCTCCAAAAGGTGAATCATCCACGCCCTTATAGTCGTTGGGGGAAAATTCTCTAAGCGAAACGGGGATAACCTCGAATTGGGCACCCCTTTTTCCTTTGAGAACCGATCCAATGATTCCTAAATCCATAAAGGAGGAAAAATATTGGGGAAATAAAGTGATTATCCAAATTTTCATATAAACTCAGGAACGTTAATTTCAATTCTTTTTTGCGCAATATCTATTACTGGAAAAAAATTGCGGGTAAATGGCAGCTCCATTTTTTCGCCGTTTAACACCATCGATAGAATAACTTGTTTTCTATTTTCAAAAAACCCCAAAACCTTTCCCAATCTTTTTTGGCTTTGGTGATCAAATATTTCTAAACCTACCAGGTCTGCTAGATAGTACTCTGCGGAATCGATTTCAGGGAAGGCCGAGCGAGGGAAATAAATTTCCTGTGAAACTAGTTTTTCCGCTTTAGTCCGATCATTTATTCCTGCAAGATACGCTATTACCTTATTACCAAAAGAGATTTCTTCAATAAGGATCTCTACCCCTTCGGAATTCTTGGGTTTAAGGAGAACTTTGTTCCCCTTTCTAAGGATACTTTCTTCGGGGTTAAATAGTGTAAAAACTACCCCGCCTTTTATCCCATGGACCCCGCTAATATAACCCAATTGGACAAATTCATTATTATTGTGCATTAACTTTGACATGAACAACTCTTTTCTATTAGCGTAAATTGTTTGTCAATCAGGATGAGGTTAAGCCTATGAAAATTATACTTTTAAGCCTTCTTTTTAGTTTATCCACCTTTGCTCAACTCCCCGCTATCCCCCAAAACTGTTTTTCGGAAAAAGTATATTGCAGTACTTGGGAAGTAATACAGGATAGCGAACAGAAGAAATTTATCCGAATTAACTTTTTTGCCGAGTTATCAAGTGAAAATTTCGGGTCCTATCAGGAAATAGAAAAACTTTATATGGATGTACCGGCATGGATTTCATATGCCGAAAAATCTAATTCTTTAAAAATCAGCCTTTCAAAACAGGCGGATCAAGGCATTGGGGCCAATGGCTTACCTTTTTTATCCCATGAAGCACATTACGTTATCAGAGGCCCAGCTCCAGTAAATTGGGTAAAAGTTAAAGAAATTACCACCTACCAAAAATTACCAGAAGTTCCAGGTGCCCTTACCAGTTGGTCTTTTGATCTAAAAAAAGACAATCCAGCGCTTGAAGGACTAAAAGGCAAAAAAGGTGAAATCCATGTGGCCTTTGACCCGGAAAAAAATGCTTACCAACTTTTTGTTATCGTAGATATCTACCCAGCAATTGCCCTTCTCCATAAAATGGCGGCCCCTTATATGGAGGCAGGATTTGTTAGCATGTTTTTAGGAATGTTTGATTTGAACAATTAATTCGATCGCCACAAAAAATAAATAATTTCTCTTCACTAGTACATTAAATTCAATTCTTAAGTTAAACTTTCTAACTGCCGAATAAATTAAATAGAAAAATCTAAACGGAAGGTGCCTGGCCGCCTTATATTATTTGGGGGATTTCATGACAAAGTATTCCTTATTTTTATTTTTGTTTTTTTCTCTAATCAACTTCGCTCAAGCTTATGATTTTTCAGAAAATTCTTATGACAAAATTTATGATAGGGATCCATTTTATGAATTAGAAGATAATGGCATTAATCAAACCTTTTCTACAGAAGGCGTCAAATGTGGATCCGGTCTGACATCACGTTTGGTGCCGGATATGCCTCTGGGGTTTGACTTTACTCCCTCATGCAACGCCCACGACCGTTGTTATGCAATGTGCGGAAGACCCAAAAGTTATTGTGATGCCTCATTTAGAACTAGTATGAAAAATTGGTGTAAAGATAGATTTTCAGTGCTTGATCCGAGGAGGCCAGCTTGCCGAACAATGGCCCAAACTTATTGGCAAGCCGTTAAAGATTATGGAGGAGGAGCTTATCGGAGGGCCCAAGCGGAAAGTTGCCATTAAGTCCCCTAATCCCTTGATTCATCCCGTGGAAAATTACCTCTTATAGGCTTATGCCGTTTAAAATTATTTGTTTTAATTTGAAATTGGCAGGCCTATATTTAATTTTTATTTAAATTCCAATGTGTTAAAACCAAAAGGCTTTAAGACCTCTGAAAATAAATGAAATTAAAAAATTATATCCTTATTTATTTAATCTCTTTATCCGTTGGATCCGCAGAAATAGTCGGCGAAATTGAAAAAGTTGGGATTCCTCAGATAAATTACACAACCGATGCCAGAATTGATTCTGGTGCGAAAACTACTTCCATTTTGGGAACAGATCTTAAAGAGAAATCCCTAAATGGCAAAAACACTTTATCATTTTGCATTGAGGCCAATGGAAAAAAAATGGAGGTCACGGCCCCAATTATAAAAAAAATCAAAATTAAAAGTGCGGTTAGTGCGAAAAAGAATGAACGATATGTTATCGAGCTTCCTATTTGCTTGGGCAATAAATTGAAAAAAATATCGGCCACGGTAGCGAATAGATCGCATATGGACTATCAAGTTTTAATTGGCAGAAATCTACTTATTGATGGATATTTGATTGATGTATCCAAGAAATACTTACTAGGAAACCCCTCCTGCAAGTAAGGAATTATCGCCAAGCATTAATTTGATAAATCTTCAATTGTAGTTTTCACTCTACTTGGTTACATTACCCCAGTGAAAAAACCTACCTATAATGCAGATGTAATCATCGCCGGCGGTGGCCTTGCCGGAATTGTCACTGCTTATGAAATTCTCGATTTATCCAATAAAAAAGTTCTATTGATAGAAAAAGGAAAAGAAAAAAATTTTGGTGGACTGGCAAAAGAATCTTTCGGGGGAATCCATTTAATTGATACCCCCTACCAAAGAAAAATGGGAATCCGAGACAATTCAGAACTTGCTTACCAAGATTGGGAATCCTTCGCAAAATTTGGAGATGATGATGAACTTCCCCGTGAGTGGGCAAAATTTTATTGTGAAAATTCCATAGAATATATTTTTGAATTTTTGGATAAAAAAAAGATTAAATTTCTCCCCATTATTAATTGGCCTGAAAGAGGAGTATTTTTGCCGGGGAATTCTGTTCCCAGATGGCATATAACCTGGGGTACCGGATATGAAATTATTTATAGAGTATTGAATGCTCTGAACTCCCATAAAAATCGAAAAAATTTAGAAATTCTTTTTGAACATGAAGTTTCTGGTATCGAGATGCAAAATCAAAAAGCGGTGGGAGTATTTGGAAAAATTCTTCCAGGGGGGACTGAATACGAGGCAAAGGCACCTACCGTTGTGGTGGCATCAGGTGGAATTTGTGGCGGGGATCTTTCAAAGGTCCGAGAAAACTGGAGTGAAGAACTAGGCCCCCAACCAAAAATTTTATTAAATGGCTCTCACGATTTTGCAGATGGTTTGCTTCATGATCAGGTTAAAAATCTTGGTGGAAATATCACCCATTTAGATAAACAGTGGCATTACGCTGCTGGAGTTCATCACCCGTCAAAAAGAAGACCAAATGATGGACTTAGTCTGGTCCCTCCAAGATCGGCACTTTGGATGAATCCAAAAGGGGAAAGGATAGGACCTGTTCCTCTTGTAGGATACACCGACACCAAATTTTTAGTGGAAAATATTTTAAGACAACCCGGTCAATATTCCTGGCAAATTATGAACATGAAAATTGCTCTTAGGGAACTTGCTGTTTCTGGTAGCGATTATATGAAAGCATTTAGATTTAAAAGCAAATTAATGCTCCTTAAGCATTTATTCTTTGGCAATAAGGAACTAGTAGACAGGTTGATCTCTGAATGTCCGGAGGACTTTGTGGTGGCCAATACTCTCCCAGAATTAGTGGAAAGAATGAATACCAGAGGACTCGATGGACATAAAATAGACCTGAGCACCATTGAAAAGGCCATATTGAACTATGATGGCCAAATCGATCGTGGAGAGGCCTACCATAACGATGACCAGTTACGAAGACTTGCCAATTTCCGGCAAAATCGAGGGGACAGAATTAGAATTTGCAAAAACCAAAAAATATTGGATCCAAAAGCTGGGCCCTTGATTGCTATCCGGGAATTTATACTATCTAGAAAAAGTTTGGGAGGAATCCAAACCAATCTTAATTGCCAGGTACAAAGGCCTGATGGAACTACCATTCCCGGCCTTTTTGCCGTCGGTGAGGCCGCAGGTTTTGGCGGTGGAGGAATCCATGGAAAAGGATCTCTTGAAGGAACATTCTTGGGATCTTGTGTGCTTACTGGCAGAGTGGCCGGTAGAAAAATTATAGGAGGCCAATAATGAATACAGATTTAAATATTGAAGGCCAAAGGAGAATTATGAGTACAAGTATGAGCGGAGCATCTCTGGTTCGTTATGCTTTAGAACAAATGCCAATTTCCCACACCTTTGGAATTCCAGGTGTCCATAATACAGAGATCTACGATGAATTAAATAAATCAGATAAATTAATGCCGGTCTTAGTTACTCACGAAAGTGGCGCATCCTTTATGGCAGATGCAGTCTCAAGAACTTCAAATGGGGAAATTGGAACCTTGGTAATTGTTCCAGCTGCAGGTGCAACCCACGCTATGAGTGGAATCGGGGAAGCATTTTTAGATGGAATCCCAATGCTTATAATAACCGGTGGAACCCGTACCGATATTGAATACAAATACCAAATACATGAATTAGATCAGATAAAACTTCTTGGCCCCGTCACCAAGGGAGCATGGAAGGTAAATGACCATAATGAAATTGTTCCAACACTTTTTAAAGCTTATGAAACGGCTGTAAGCGGAACCCCGGGACCGGTCTTAGTTGAAATTCCGGTAAACCTTCAACTTTTTAAAGGACCAGTGAAGTCGCTTCCCACTTTTAAGCCATTTGCAAATGATTATGTCCTCGAAGAATCCCTATTGGAACAAGCAGTGACTCTTTTGAAAGAAGCAAAACATCCTGGAATTTTTGTAGGATGGGGTGCTGTAGATGTTTCAAAAACCGTGGAAAAAATCGCTGAACTCTTGGGGGCACCAGTATCCACCACCCTTCAAGGATTCTCAGCTTTTCCGGGTAATCATCCACTTCATACGGGAATGGGATTTAGCCGATCGGCCGTACCGGCAGCAGAGAATGCTTTTAAAGATTGTGATTGTCTTTTGGCAATCGGGACTAGATTTGGGGAAATTCCCACGGGAAGCTTTGGATGTATTGTTCCCGAAAACCTAATTCATATTGATATCAATCCGGATGTTTTCAATCGAAATTACAAGGCCAAGGTGGCAATCGCGGGAGATTCAAAATTTTTAGTGCCAAAACTTTTGGAAAAAATTGAACAGAAAAAAATAAAAGAGGAAAACCGTTCTTCCAGGGTTGCTCTACAGATCTCCTCCGATAAAGCTGCATATAAAAAGGAATGGAATTCTCATTTAAATGAACGAGTAAATCCCAGTTTATTTTTTGATGAGCTAAGGAAACAGTTAAATGATGATGCCTTCGTTGTAGTGGACGATGGTAACCATACTTTTTTAACTGCGGAACTTTGGGAAGGTAGAAGGCCAAGGGGTTTAATCTCTCCCACTGATTTCAATTGCATGGGCTATTGTGTTCCAGCTGCCATTGGGGCCAAACTAGTAAACCCCAAAAAACAAGTGGTAGGGATTGTTGGCGATGGCTCATTTTTAATGACCGGACTGGAGATTTTAACCGCTTCCACTCACAATGCAGGTGTAGTTTATTTTATTTTTTCAGATGGGGAACTCTCTCAAATTTCCCAGGGACAAGAAATTCCTTACAATAGAAAGGTCTGCACAATTTTGGGAAATATCCGGCTTGAAGGTGTGGCCTTGGCAACTGGAGCGAAATATTTTCCCTTAAAAAATAATAATGAAATTGCCAAAGTAATTTCCGAAGCGCTTTTTGTAAGTGAAAAGGGACAGCCTGTAATAGTAGATATTTCAATAGATTATTCCAAAAGAACCAGATTCACCCAAGGAGTGGTGAAGACGGTTTTAAAAAGATTTCCCTTAGGCGATAAATTTAGATTTATAGGAAGGGCGATTATTAGAAAAATTACTGGTTAGAGCGGCCTCTGCAACGTACTTTTATTTTTAATTTTGGATCTTCAAAAGTTATATCCTGAGTTGCAAGTGGCACTCTGATTATTGAACTTGAGGCCCCTTGTACATACCCACCTATTTTTGGATCTTTTGCATATAAGACATATCTAAATCCGCTACCTCGTGCTCCCGCAACTCCTGTATGATCGGCCAAAAGAAAAGCATCAAAGCTATCAAAAGGGACAAAAAGAGAATAATTATCATGTAAGGTAAAAGATTTTACTTCACTTCTTAAACCTCTCCCCATTTTGCATTCCACCGATCTAATTTTAATTATTAATTCAATTGGATAAGCATTAAGGGTAAATAAAAAAGAAAATAAAAAAATGGTTTTCACTTTAAACTCCTAAATTAATTTTTCTTTACCTTCCCCTGCACCTAACTTTTAGGTTTAATTTTACATCTTGAAAGGTTATATCTTCGAGACTTAGAGGGCGAGTAAATGTGCCACTTGTTGCACCTTGAACCAGACCTCCTACTTTGGGATCGGTATAGAAAATTACATATCGGTACCCATTTCCGCGGGACCCTGGAAATCCACCATGGTCGGCCAACAAGGATAATTGAAGGTTTTCAAAACGAACAATCAGAGAGTAATTTTCGTGTAACGTAAAAACCTTAATCTGGCTTCTATTTCCCCTCTTTAATTGACATTCAACTTGCCTGACTTGAGGGATATTTACCACTTGGGCATAACTATTAAGTAAAAAAATCCAAAACAGGAAAAAGGACCTAATCATAAACATTCCTTGATTAAATATTTTTTCTTGGCAATTCTGCTTTTCGGATTAATTTCAAGGTTTTTGAATATACTTGGGAAAATAAATTTGGTTTAAAAGGAAGTCCTGATGTTAGTTTTCATCAGGACAATGGATTTTATTTAATCTTCTTTTTCGGTCCTTTCTCTTTCTCCCTCTCCTTCCTGCATTTTATCTTTGTCCAGACACTGAGGTTTTCCTTCCCAATCTTTTCCTTCCCCATGGTGACATCTTTCACAGCGATGATGTTTTTTACAAACCATTTTTTTAATAGTCATGGCCGTGGTACCTAAAGCAATTAAAATCCCGCCAACGACCAGGATATATGCTCCAATTTTTAAATGTTTGGAATTTTCTCTTTTCGCCAAATAAAAGAAATAAAAACCAATGGCAATAACGATAAGTTCTACCGAAAGTATCATTCCGGCCTTGTAGATAAACATAAGTCTTCCTCCCTGAAAAATTAGTTTATATAAAGTTTAAATGATAAAAAAACAATTTCAAATGAAATGGGATTCCTGACTAATCTTTTTTGCTCATCTTATTGGCAATTCTCTCCAGCATTAACCCATGATAGATAAATTGGAAAAAACCTTTTATTCCTCTAGTTTCATATACGCCAACTATAAGTTTTTTAAAATGGAAGTGCTTTTCCTTACCAAATGGAAACCACTGGGATTCTACTTTTGAGGAATTTTTATCGATTAAAATAGATTTGGAATTTGAGAATGCCTCAAAGCCCATGTACCCCTTGTATCTACCAAACCCGGAATTTTTAGTCCCACCAAAAGGAAGATTGGCATTTCCTTCGGTTAACATAACGTTATTGATGGAAACATTTCCGGTTTTTATTTTTCTGGCGATCCTCATGCATCTATCAAGGTCTTTTGACCAGATACTAACTGAAAGGCCAAACTGAGAATCATTGGCCATTTTTATGGCCTCTTCTTCATTTTTAAAGGAATAGAGGGGAATTATAGGTCCAAAAGTTTCCTCATCATAGACCAGCATATCCCTGGTCACCCCTTCCAAAATAATTGGAGGAATTTCATTTGATTTTCTATCCCAAGTTTCACCAGTTAAAAGTTTTGCTCCTTTGGCCAAGGCATCTTCTAAGTGATTTCTCACAACCATGACCTGTTCCTTGGTAACCATAGGCCCAATTTCAACTTCAGGGTCAGCTTTAAAGGCCACCCTGATTTTCTTTGCCTTTTTAACCAGCATTTCCTTAAAGGCAGGATAAATTTTTTCATGAACCATTAGTCTTTCAACGGATGTGCATGATTGCCCAGAAGCGATTAATCCACCCCAAAGAGCACCTGAGGTGGTTCTGTGAATATTGGCATCATCAAAAACTATCATGGGATCTTTCCCCCCTAGCTCAAGCTCAACAGGGATAAGGTTTTTTGATGCTCTGGCCATAATTTCTCTTCCTGCCTCAACTGATCCAGTAAAGAAAATTTTGTCAGGCCTTCCATCAATAAGTTTTCTCCCTACATCTGCATCCCCGTATACGATTTGAACCCAGTGAGGATGAAAACCGGCTTCGGAAAATACTTCCTCAACCAATCCTTTAAGTGGGGTAACTTCAGAGGGCTTGAAAATGGTGGCGTTTCCACAAATAAAAGAAAGTGCAGACTGAACTACGGCTTGGAAAAAGGGGTAGTTCCAGGGGGCAATCAAAAGGACTGTCCCAACTGGCTCTTTTATAATCATGGATTTTTTGCCCATTAGCGCCATGGGAGTTGGAACTTTTTTATCTTTTAAATTATTTTTTACATTTTTTTTCAAATACTCCAGAAAATCAATTGGCCCGTAAATTTCTGAAGTCATAATATCTGTAGGACTTTTGAAGGTTTCCTTTTGCAGATACTCAATTACTTTATCCTGTTTTTTAATTAAAACCTTTTGTAGTTTATCGATAAATAAGATTCTTTGATCTAAGGTAAGAGTTTTTATTTCCTCTTCGGCCCTTCTTGCTTGAGTATAAATTTTGGTAAAATCCTTTGCAGGTGCTGTTTCTGTGGTCGTGGCCATCATGGAGTTATCCCTTAGTTTTTTTCCCAACATAGAATAAAGACTTGATTTTTTCTACATTTTTTCTTTGTGCACCACATAAAGTCTTATTAATTATCTTTAAATATACTCCGGCCATGATTTTAAAAAATAAAGAAGTTATAGACCGGCCACTGGAAGAGGTTTACACCCTTGTTAGGGATAATCTTCCAAAAATAGTTCCCTACCTTCCAAATGTTGAAAAAATTCAGGTTAAATCTAAAAAAACCAAGAATAACCAAACCCATATTACCAACCACTGGTTTGCCAAGGCCGAGATGCCCTCTTTGATTAAGAATATTTTAAAACCCGAATTTTTCGCCTGGAAGGACAAGGCCGTTTGGGACAACGATGAGTATAAGGTTGAATATGACCTGGAATCCTTTTATCTAAACGACCTATTTACCGCGAAGGGGGTTAATACATTTAAGGCCAAGGGTGAAAATAAGACCGAATTTTCCATCGTTTGTGAAATTGAGCTTTACCCCGAAAAAGTGCCAGGTATTCCTAAATTTTTAGCAAAAAAAATCACTCCGGTTATTAATTCTCTTTTAGAAAAAATAATTGGACCCAATCTTTCTTCTTTAGGAAAGGGTATAAAAAAATACTACGAAGAAAATTAAGACCACCTAAATAAAAGCTAGTTATAAAACTCTCAAGTTTTAAACCGATAAATTGACGAGAGGGTTTTATGAAAATTTTTACCTTTTTGTTTATTTGTAATTTTGCTCTGGCCATTGATTCCAAGGATCCATCACTTTATGTTCGACATGGAATTCCCCCGCTTCCAATTGTCCCGAAAGTAAAAATTGAAAAATTTATTGGAAAATGGTTTTTGATTTCGGCCCTACCTCGGACCTTATTTATCGATTGTGTAGCACAAACCTCGGAATATAGGATCTTAACAAAAAATTCCATAAGTATTTTAAAAACCTGCTTCAAGGAAAAAGGAAAGACTTCTACCGTTAAAGGTAAAGCCTTAGTGGTTAACACCATAACCAATTCGGAGCTTGAGGTTACATTTGAAAATTTTTTGGAAAAAGTAGTTCAAACAAAATGGGATTACACCATTTTTCAACTTGATAAAAATTATGAGTTTGTAATGGTGGGTAGCAAAGATAGAAAATCCCTTTCTATTATGTCTAGAAGACCTACAATGCCCAGAAAGGTTTTGGATCAATATGTGAATTTGGCAAAAAAAAATGGGTTTGATGTTAGCAAATTAATATATTCAAAATATTAAGGGAAATATGCAAAATTTAACAATAATTTTATTCTTTTTTGTTACGATTGTGATTTCGGTAAATTCTCTTGGGATGGGGACTAGAATTCAAAAAGAAAGTAGCCCAGATTGCAGTAAAGGTCCTGGTTTTAGACCTTTTCCCTACCTTCCTGCTGGAATTAAAAATAAGGATATGCCGTTTAATCACTTAGTCGTAATCATGCAGGAAAATCATTCTTTCGATCAATACTTTGGCAGGTTAAACCAGGCGAAATTTTACGGAAGTGCTGTAGATGGAGTAAAAGACAGCTTTTATAACACCGATTTTATATGGAGAAGACATCATTCTTACCATTCAAATACTCTCTGTTTACCCGATCCTAGTCATCAATTTGTTGAGATGCATATGGCTTGGAACCAAGGCATGAATGATGGGTTCGTAAGGTATCCGGGAAGAGGATTTGGCGGATTTGTTATGGCCTACTTTGATGATACCGATCTGCCCTTTTATTATTCCCTAGCCAACAACTTTGCGATTGCCGATCGTTACTTTGCCTCAGGATTGACTGGAACCCACCCCAACAGAATGTTTCTTCTGTCAGGAACAGCAAGTGGAGAAGTGGATAATCATGGTAGAAATTTAAACTGGAAAACGATTTTTGAAGTTTTAAATGAACATAAAATTTCCTGGAAATATTATCGTGATGGGGAAGGCTATCTCTTTTTATTTAAATCTTTTCATGACAGAAATTTCGATAAAATTAAAAGGATTGCCGATTATCATGAAGATATTAAAAACAACACACTTCCATCCGTATCATTCTTGGATGCGCCTTGGGACGAAACTGATGAACATCCTGGAGGAGGAAATATTCAGAAAGGGCAAAAATGGGTAGGAGACCGAATAGCTCCCCTGATGGCCAGTGAGCTATGGAAATCCTCTGTAATTTTTTTAACCTATGATGAAGGAGGCGCTTACTATGATCACGTCCCTCCTCCCAAAGCATGTTTACCTGATAATAAGAAAAATAAAAAAGGTATCTGGCAACCTGATAGATACGGATTCCGAGTTCCGTTTACTGCAATCTCACCTTTTGTCAAAAGACATTATGTTTCCCATATGACCTATGACCATTCATCCGTCTTAAAATTTATCCAAACTTGGTACAATCTTCCTGCATTAACCAAAAGGGATGCCAATGCTAATAATTTATTGGATTTATTTAATTTTAAAAATCCCAAATTTATTAATCCACTTCCCTACTTAACTCGACCTGTTGTTGATCCTAAAAAGTTGTGTGAAAAACCTAAAAAATAATTAAGGTTCTACCAAAAAACTTGATATTGTTTGAACTTTCCAGAAATTCTTGTTTTGTTTTCTTTCCGCAAAGGTACTATATCGATAAAGGCATACTGAAATTCTTATTTTTTTCGGCGGTGTTTCTTTAAAAGGATAATCTCCCAGTAGGGATACCGCCTCCTTTGATCCCTTAAAAATTTTCTCCAAAAAATCATTAAACCAAGGAGAAAGGTTATTAGGGTCAAGTGCCAAAAACCACATTTGCCAATCAAGCCTTGGTTGAAGGGGTGCTATTTGGATTCCCCCTATTTTTGGATCCTCCATTTTATATTTAAAAGGAATTTTTTTCCAGGAAGATCCATCCATCGAACCTTCCAAATTTATCTCATAGCGTTTTGTGGTCATCATGGCGAATAATCCATAGGAATTTGAGAAACAAAAGGCGGGTAAAATTCTTATAGCTTCAAATTTTTTAAAAAAGAGTCCAAGGAAACGAAGGACATTCAAAAATATCAATATTCCAAAAATAATTTCCAGAAAAATATTGGTTCCACCATAAAAATAAAAAGGGTTCTGGGAATAAAAATTATCATTAATTAAAAAAACCTGAAGCAGTATGGTTAAAAGATTGAAAAAACAGTAATTTCCAGAAAATATGATCAAAACCTGAAGAAAAAGGGTTAGGAAAAAACCCAAAATCTTTATATTTGGCGGCCCAAAAAATAAAAAGGGTACCGCCAACTCCAAAAATAAAACTAAAAAAGTGGTTGATTTGGAAAATCTAATGGCAAACTGGTGAAAATACCAGGAAAGTGGATTGGGCAGGGGTTGAGTTTCAAAATGAAATCGCATGCTGGTGAGATTTCGCCAATTCTTATCAGTTCTTATCTTCCAATACCCCGATGAGAATAAAAAACGGAAAAGGAAAAACTGAAGACAAAATATTCCCAAAGCGGGAGGCGTAGAGGACAGTGAAAGAAAAAATCCCAAAACAGAGACCTCAAGAAGCAAAACATCCCATTGATAACTTAAAAATTCTTGGCCTAAGGAAACAAATGAAAGGTAAATGGCCCAAAGAAAAAATATGGTAAAAGGGGTAGCGATCCCTACCGCCAGAAAAAGAGATAAAAACACCCCCATTAGGACACAAAATTTTATAAAGGCATCATCATATCTATAAAAAAAAATAGATGGTGCTTTTAAAAAGCCTCGTTTCCCATATATTTTTTCAATATATTTAACCAAAGCTCCAATGGGCGAAATACCGTTGGAACAAAAGAGCCCCTCTACTTGTAATAAAAGAGAAAAAAATGCAAGGAAATAAATAACCCCTAGGCCTTTAAAAAAAATAAAGGTACTAATTGTATAATTTTGTTCCAAAAATCCCACGCTTAATAGGAAAACAATAATTTCTGAAATTGTCGATCCATTATTTAGATTTTATAAAATAATTCAATTGGGAAATACTGTGGCTTATTTGGGTTTTTATTTTTTGGTATTCCTCGTCTTGTTCAGAACCCAGGTATTTAAGTGATCTATTAGCATTAAAAACTTCTAAAAATGGGTTTTTGACTTCTTTGGCAATTTCCTTTTCGGTCACATTTTCCAAAAAATATTTTTCAACCCCGTATTTATCAGAAACATTTTGTTGAATCCCTATACAATAATCCAGCTCATCTTCGCTATGTCCAAATGGGATCAAAACTAATCGATTCCAAAAAGGGTTCCCATCGTATTTATGATTGAGTAAATCAAAAAAACAGGATTTTCTATTCCTTAATGCCAATCTGATGTTTTTTACGGTCTCCCTGTCGCTTAGGGGTCCTTGAAGAAAGCGACAATTTCTTCCCAGAATTTTTAACCTCTCATATCCAGTTAATTTAACAAAGTTATCATTCACATAAACCAAGGGCTGATCTTCCTGATTAAGATCGGAAATAACAAAGGAATTAGGAAAACTCTCCCCCAAAGATTCAAGAAGCTTTAGAAGATTTCCCATAAATTTGCCCCTTATTTGTCTAGTTTATGTCTAGTATGGTACAATTTCTTATTGGTTATATTGAGCATATAAAATTTTATAAAAAGTGGCCAATAAATGAAAAAATACGGAATCAATATTGTTTCTAACTTATCCGGAATCGGCATTCACACCATTAGAAAATGGGAACAGCGTTATAAAGTATTAACCCCAGAAAGGGAAGAAAATGGCAGACGGCTCTACACCGAAAAAGATATTGAAAAATTACAGCTATTAAATGAACTCACTTCCGTTGGCCATAGCATTAGCAAGGTGGCTACTTTAAATAACAATGAACTAAAGACTCTCCTGGAAAGAACCACCAAAAAAAAGATATCTCTCCCTGAAAAACTCGATATTGCTCCAAAAGTTAACCCCGAGGAGTTCCTTAAAAATTTGTTTCTTGCCTTGGAAAATTACAAATTAGATATAATTTCCCACGAATTAAGCAAGGCCAAAGTCCTTCTCTCAGGAAGAACCTTGGTAATGGACATTCTTCTACCTCTTTTTAAGGAGGTTGGGGTAAGGATTTCTAACGGGCAAATCTCTTTGGCCCAGGAACTGGCCCTTTTTTCCATATTAAAATTTCACCTTGGGCAGATTATTTTCAAAAATTATGAGCGCAAAATTAAAAAACCACAGATAATAGTATTTGCCACTCTTGAAAATGATCCAAGCGAAATCGAAATACTACTTAGTAGTGTTTTATCCTCAGATTACGGAATTAGATTTTACTATTTAGGAGCGGGACTTCCAGTGAATGCTCTGGTAGAAGCTGCAAAATCTATGGGTGCCAATTTAATAGTCTTAGGTGTGAGTGAACTATTGAAAACTGAATATGAAAAAATCAGAAAAATTTCCATAGAAAGACTTCTGTCCAAAACCAGCGACCAAGTATTTATCTATGTCATTGGCGGAAACGACTCTACTTGGAGAAGTTTTTCAAAACAAAAACGATTTAATTTTTTCAAAGACCTAAAAGAATTCGATGCATTCTTGACAACTATTTAATATTTAAATAATCACCAAACCTCTTCATCACCCATAAATGAAAAGGTGCCTGGGTAAATTGATAAATATACCAAGGAAGTGATGGCCTATAATCGTGGATGGCCGCTAGAAAAAATTTTCCACAAGTGGTCTCCCTAAACTCCAACCTGGCCCTTCCTTGCTCTTTTTTTGCCAGCAGACCGCCTGTAATATAAAGTAGCTGTCTATCAGAGGTGCTTCTTTCACTTGAGAATATCAAGGTCAATAGATTCCAGTGGTCAAAAAGCTTAAAATTAATTTCATCGCCTTTTATCTTTACTACAAAGACACTTTTAAAAAATATGGGTAGCCATTCGAAATATTTCTCTTTTACCCATTGAGCATTCTTATTGAATGGACGATTCAGGCGCTGAACCGATCTTACAATTTTTTTCTCGATGCTTGGATGATAAAAAATATTATTCTTAATAAATACTGGAAAAAGATTTTGATGTTTAGGGATTTTTTGCACCCCCAATGTTTCCATTAAACTCTCTTTTACATGTTTAAATGAATATTCTGGAATTTTCAAAACACTTTCGTTATTAGATAGCATTGGATGCCTTAGGCTTTGAATTAAAGGATAGACCAGGTCCTTGGGAGTCCCAGTTATGGTTGAAACCCAAAGCCTCGATAACTGAAGGGTGAAAAAGGGAACATTAAAGAAATATCTTTTCAACCCCTTTACCTCGGCGGTGATTTCCAAAAGCTCCCTATAGCTAATGGTATCTGGACCCATTAAATTATAAATTTTATTAAAAAAATCCTGATTACCTAAAACATAATTGATCGATTTCACCACATCCCCAAGGTAGACTGGACAGGAAAATGTGCTGGTCCAACTGGGTAAGATCATTAACGGCAAACGCTCCACTAATTTATTAACAATGGTAAAAGAGGATCCATCCCTACCAATTATAATGGGGGCCCTAAGGGTTGTTACTGGAGTTCCATATGACCTTAATGTTTCTTCTGTTTCTAACCGGGATTTTAGGTGGAGAGATAAATCTGCTTCCGCAGTTGGAATTACTCCACCTAGATAGATAATTTGTTTTAAGTTATTTTCCTTTGCGGCCCTTGCAAAATTATCAGCACAAATTAAGTCCATATCCTGGAAGTCCCCCTGAACCAATCCGGCTGAGGGAACCATGGAATGGATGAGGTAAATTCCTATGTCCATTCCTTCCATTACACTTTCCACATCTTTTAGTGAGAACAAATCACACTGTAACCACCGGACATTATCCATCTCCGAGTTTTTTTTAAGAATCCTAGATAAGGCAAATATTTTATGAGAGCTTTCATTAGAAAGAGACTTTAAAAGCTCTTTTCCGACAAATCCGGAGGCACCGGCAATTAAAATTTTCATAATAAATTTTAGCTCTAATAAAAAAAGGTTCCTAGATAATAATTTTTTTTAAACCCTAAGTACTTGATTTAACTAGTTTTATTGTTGTCTAGATTTTGTCTATAAAATATTATTTAGATTAGGTCTATAAATAATCATCAATAATAAAGGAGAATTTATATGAAAAAATTTTTAATGATTTTAGCACTTCTAACTTCTAATGTTTTCGCCGGATCCCTTCCTACAGCTTCTTATGTAGAAGTAGAGAGGTATATAGGTAAGTGGTACGCTATCACCTCACTACCGCAATTCTTTACAAGAAGTTGCATTGCCCAAACTGCTGAGTATGAAATTAAATCAGAAAACTCCATCAGCGTCTTAAACACCTGTATTAAGAAAGATGGAAATATCACCTCCATCACTGGAACTGCTACCGTGGTAAATCCAAATACTAATGCTGAGCTTGAAGTAGTATTTGATAATTTCTTCACCGGATTATTTAAAGTAAAAGGTGATTACACCATTATTAAACTTGATCCGGATTATGAGTATGTAATGGTGGGAAGCAAAGACAGAAAATCTCTTTGGATAATGTCTAGAGAAAACACCATGCCAAAAACTATTCTACAAGAATATGTTGATTTTGCCGCGGCCAATGGCTTTGACGTTTCCAAACTAGTTGATTCAAAATTTTAATCTAATTGGCCAAGAAGAGTAATTTCTTTTTGGCCGAATATTAGCGAATTTTAATCCAGCACCTAAAACATTTTAAATCAGTTAATTGATTTTTCGAGATTCTGGGAAGTACAATCAATCTAAACTAGCTGGGAATAATCATTGGCAAAATTTGAAACATTTTCCCATACCGCAGATATTGGGGTGAGGGGAAGAGGAAAAACTATTGAAGAGGCATTTATCATGGCAGCAATGGCCATGACCTCCGTGGTTACCGAACCCGAATCTATAGACCCAAATGTTTCGGTGGAAATTTCTTGTGAAGCGGAAAATTTGGAATTTCTTTTGTATGATTGGCTAAACTCCATCATTTTTGAGATGAGCACCCGAAAAATGTTATTTTGTGAATTTGATATTGTTATTACCGACCTTTCACTTAGCGGAATGATCCGAGGAGAAAAAGTTGATCCCGACAAACACGATCCAACAGTAGAAATAAAAGGTGCAACCCTTACCGAACTTAAAGTCAAAAAAAATGGCGAGTGGATCGCCCAATGTATTTTGGATGTTTAATGGACACAAATCTCGTTAAAAGAATTTCTGAGTTTGAATGGGAAATCGAACCAATTGGCAAAATGTTAGTGCCCGGTATTATCTTTGCCTCCGAAAAATTGATAAGGGAAATGGATAATAAAGTTTATGAACAGGTTTGTAATGTTGCCACTCTACCAGGAATAGTTAAGGCCTCCTATGCCATGCCTGACGCTCATTGGGGTTATGGATTTCCCATTGGAGGCGTGGCCGCCTTTGATCCCAATAAAGGTGGAGTTGTTTCTGCTGGAGGAGTGGGATTTGACATTTCCTGTGGTGTTAGACTTTTAACCACGGGGCTTTTAAAAAACCAAATTTTAGAAAACCAAAAAGAACTTGCGGACTCCCTTTTCAAAGAAATTCCCGCAGGAGTGGGAAGCCATAGCTTTATTCATTTGGCCCAAAAAGAGCTAGATAAATTACTTGTCCAAGGTGCCCACTGGGCGGTTGAGAAAGGATTTGGATTAAAGGAAGATTTAGAACACATTGAAGAAAATGGGCAAATGAAAGGCGCTAAACCGGAATTTGTATCCGATAAGGCCAAGGCCAGACAACTTCCTGAAATGGGAACACTTGGGTCAGGAAATCACTATTTGGAAGTTCAGGAGGTGGCAAAAATTTTTGATAAGGAAATTGCCAACCAATTTAACTTGCATGAAGGCGAGGTGGTAATTAGCATTCATTGTGGATCCCGTGGACTTGGCCATCAAATCGGTACGGATTTTTTAAAAGAAATGGCCATAGAAGGGCCAAAGCATGGAATTCACCTCCCAGATAAAGAACTGGCCTGTGCGCCTATTCAGTCTGAACTAGGACAAAGGTATCTTGGGGCCATGAGATCTGCAATCAATTGTGCTTTAGCAAATCGGGAAATCCTCACTCACTTCACCAGACAAGTTTTTAGTGGATACTTCCCAAAAAATCACCTTAGGGTTTTATATGATGTTTCCCATAACACCTGCAAAGTAGAAAAACATCCCGTCGATGGAAAACTTGTTGACCTCTACGTCCATAGAAAAGGGGCAACGAGGTCTTTTGGACCCTCAAGACCAGAAATATCCTCCATTTTCAAAAAAACCGGCCAGCCAGTATTTATTGGAGGATCCATGGGAACCGGGTCTTATGTACTAGCAGGAGTAGACACCGCTGAAAAATATTCCATTAGTTCTTCCTGCCATGGTGCCGGAAGGGCCATGAGTAGGACTGCCGCCAGAAAAAAATGGAATGGAACTCAGGTTATCCAAGAATTAAAAGAGCGGGGAATATTTATTCGAAGTATATCCAAAAGTGGTGTTGCGGAGGAGGCCCCATTTGCCTACAAGGATGTTTCAGAAGTTATTGAGGCCGCACACCTCGCCGGACTCTCCAAAAAGATAGCGTATTTAAGGCCACTAATTTGTATTAAAGGCTAATTTTTTTAATTGTTCCAAAACAGCTACCATCGATTCATGGTTAAGATCTTTTGTTTTATGGGTTAAAATTTGTCTACCCATTACATTCACTCCTAAAAGGGAAAGTTGAATTCTCATGTTCATAAGAACATGGCTCCCACCTCCACCACTATGGGTGGCAATCAAGGCAGGCTTGGAGTTGAAACTGGACCTCCAATCGGGACCAGAGCGGCTTACCCAGGCGATAAAATTAACTAAAACCGGAGGAACAGACCCATTATATTCAGGAGCGACAAATATTAGTCCAGTCGCTTTTTCCATTTTTTGTGCCATTTTTAAAACTATCTCAGGAGGTTTATCATCTTCCACTTTTGAGGTATAAAGTGGAAGCTCTAGGGAAACCAAGTCCAAGATTTCCGATGGAGAGCCGCCTTCATTTAAATATTTGTTAAAAATTTTTGCCAAGTCCATGTTCTTTTTTTGGCTAGAGACTAAAATTAAAATCATAAAACAATTCCTATTTTGGGGTTTAACCAGTGGTTAGCATACCGCATGCCACACCTGTCACTGTTTCCCTAAGAAGGGTACTATTATTATTTTTAAGCGCCAAAAGTTGAAGGACATTTAACGGGTGGATCATTGAAGACCTGTATTTTATGCTTGCTCCAAGCCAGGGTCTATGCCAAAGGAGATCTTTTTTACCCGAAATTTGATGAAAAAACTTTAAAGTTTTATTGAACTCTTCATAAAATTCCTTGAAAATTTTTTCTATTTTATCTTCTGGCAATCCGCTTTTCTCCAAATAAAGTCGCCAAATTGAAAGATCAACTTTGGCCAAAGTAAAACCAAGAACTTTAATAAAAGAGCTAAAGAGTTCCGAGGTTTTTGAAATTTCTATAAGTTTATTCTTTTGTTTTTTATCCATTGATTCCCAGGTAATGCCAATTCCCCACCATGCCGGAAATAAAGCCCTAGTTTGAGTCCAACACAAAATCCATGGTATGGCCCGAAGGCCTCCAACCCTTAGGACTGGATTTCTTGAGGTAGGCCTAGATCCCATTTTTAACTCTTTTAAATACAAATAAGGAGATGCCTTTTCCACGACTTCTAAAAACGAAGGATCATTAATTATCTTTTGATATTGATTTTCAATTCCCTCCGAGAAAATCTTTAAGATAGGATCTGGATTTTGGGATTTTCTTGGAACATTTATCTGTTGTGCAATTTTATAAATTTGACCCTTTAAAATATTTGGTGAGGCAAAGGATCTCGCCACCATTTCTCCCTGGACTGTCGCCTTAAAAATATTCAAAGAGCTTTTAGGCCACCAGGAAGTTTGTTCTTTAATGGAACCCCCTCCCCGTTCCACTGAACCTCCGCTTCCATGAAAAAAGACTGGAATTAGGTTTTGCTTTTGGATAACTCGGTCAATTTTGCTCATAGTTTGGGAAATTAAAAAACGGGAAGGAAAAACCCCTATTTCCTTGGCACTATCGGAATACCCTAACATTACTTCATAGCGTCCATGCCAATTTTCCTGATAAATTTCTGCTAATTTTTTATACTTTGAAAAAATTTTTTCCAAAATAATTTGTGAACCCTTTAGAGCATCTTTAGTTTCAAAAAGCGGAACCACGGGTAAATCCAACTTTCCCATGGTCTTTTTAACTAATATAATTCCATTTTCTAAATCTTTCTCGGATTTAACCATACTTAGTATAAATCCCCGGATGTAACGTTTTGGTTTAATACCCTTGGAGATCTCTTTAAGGGTGATAAGCATCCTCCCGATGGCAAATTTTTTGGGATTTTTTTTGGCAAGAGCTATAACACCACTGTCTTCTCTAATTTCCAAAGGTAAAACAAGCGCCGGAAATAATTTGATCAAAGTAAATATTTTTTTTAAAGGATTTGAATCAATTCCAAGGTTTTCCAAAATTTTAAATTGGTCAATAAATTTTAAAACTTTTATTCCATCATTTTTGTAAATCTTTTTTATTCCTTTTGATGTTTCTTTTATTTCATGAACAATCTTCAATATTTTTGTATTTTTTAAAATCTTCGCCTCTGATTCTATTTCGTTAACTCTTTTTCCTATAAAATTTAAAAGGTATGTTCTGGAAAGTGATAGAGTTTGCAGCATGGTTTTCTCATCAACCCCAGGGTGTCCGTCCTTATCCCCTCCCACCCAGCTTCTAAACATTACGGATAAATGATTCTCTTGAAATTCAATCAATAATGAAAGGATGTCCTCATTTAATACATTTTCAAAGATATTAGTGGCCTCATTCAAAACTGTAGGTTTAGTTTCCCTTGCCATAGAAATTCTTAAAACCAATTTTAGCAAATGGAAAAGCTCACTCTCCATTTCCTGTTGGCCTTTTTTAAGAGCGTTTTGAAGGGTTTCCTGAATCATTTTATAAACGGCCAGACACTCCGGCGATCTTGCTTCGGTCGGATGGGCGGTTAAAACAAATACAATTGATTCAGGTCTTTTTTTCCCAACTGATACTAATTTATTTGAAAGGCGAAAGTCCCGATAGGCAGATTCGCAGCGATTAATTAGCTCTAACATGGCCGAAAAACTATGTGCCATGGCCATTTGGCCCTTTGGGGGAAGTTTATCTAAAAAATCATATTCTTGAAGTAAGATTGAAAGGGACTTTTTCCAATTTTTTGAACCAAGCCTTCTCATTTTTTTCATTTGAAGGCGAACTTTATCTATTTTAAAATAGATCTCCTCACCATATTCGGAAATTATTGCCTTTCCTAATATGGAAACAGACCAGGATACTAAATGTCTTAATGAGGGGGGAAGCTTGCTTTCCATTATCTAAATTATAGGTCAAGAAAGCAGCGGTTCACAACTAGTGGTTTTTACTCTTGGGAAATTTTAATCATGACTGCACTTCGACCTTCAACTTTTACTTTAAAAAAATCATTAAAGATGCCTAAATCCTGTTTTTTCCAAAGATCCCGAACCTGTGCCCTATCCCAATCCAAATGTATATTTGACCATTTAAAAGATATATTTCTTGGAAGGAGATTACGGTTAAAAAGGACTACTGCAAAGCTTCCATCTGAAAGTGGTTTTGCCCAAACTTCTTTTTTTCCATCCTTAACTAATCTCGTACCTTGTACCCCCATAGGATCTTGGTTTACTGCGATAACTTCCTTATTAGTCAAGATTTCTAAAGTTTCCGGAGACATATTTCTAATATCATTTCCAGCGATCAGAGGTGCCGAAAGAATTGACCATAAACTAAAATGGGCAATAGCTTCTTTTTTAGGAATCATGCCAACAATTAACATATCGGGGTCATTCCAATGGCCAGGTCCTGCATATTGTTCAAGACCAACTTGTTGATCTAAAATTTTGGTCCAACTTTGCCATTTTGGAGATATGTCTCCAGTAGTTCTCCACAATTGCCCAACTTCACTGCCCCAAAGCCAAGGTTGTCCTTGTCCCCAGGAACATAAACTAAAGACCATTCTTCTACCCGAAGCTGCTATGGCATCGGACATTGCCTGATAATTTTTTCTAACCAAATCCATCGCTACATCTTTTGGTCCTTTAATTTTAGGACTGGTTGAAAAACAGAAATCATATTTCACATAATCAACGCCCCAATCAGCATAGGTTTTGGCATCGATCATTTCATAACCAAGAGAAGCCGCTCTATCCTGACAGGTGAAATAACCCGCTGATGAATAAAGGCCAAATTTTAATCCTTTTGAATGAACGTAATCTGCCAATGCCTTCATACCCGAAGGAAATTTTTGGGTATCCACCTGGATAGTACCATCAGGATTTCTACCAAGCTGCCAACAATCATCGATATTTACATATTCATATCCGGCATCTTTCATTCCGGAGGAAACCAAAACATCCGCTGATTCTCTGATTAGTTTTTCATCAATATTACATTTAAAGGTATTCCAAGTATTCCATCCCATAGGAGGAGTAAGAGCCATTATTTTATCCAGACCCGAAAAGGCCAACGTGGGAAAGAGTAAAATATTTAATAATAAAAATTTAACCATAAACAACTCCATTTAAAGCTTATTGTTAATAAAATAAAATTATTTAGAAATTTTAATCATAACAGCAGTTCGTCCTTCAACTTTTGTTTTAAAGTTGGTTTTAAAAGTACCTAAATCTTGCTTTTTCCAAAGATCCCTAACCTGGGCGGTATCCCAATTCAAATTTAAATCTGACCATTTAAAAGATATATTTCTTGAAAGAAGATTACGGTTAAAGAGAACTACTGCAAAGCTTCCATCTGCCAGAGGTTTTGCCCAAATCTCTTTTTTTCCATCCTTAACATATCTGGTACCCTGAACTCCCATAGAATCTTGGTTTACTGCGATAACTTCTTTATTGGTCAAGATTTCCAAAGTTTCAGGAGACATATTTCTGATATCGTTTCCTGCGATCAACGGTGCAGAAATAAGTGACCATAAACTGAAATGGGCAATTGCTTCTTTATGGGGGATCATCCCAACTATTAACATATCGGGATCATTCCAATGGCCAGGTCCTGCATATTTTTCCAGGCCAACTTGTCTATCTAATATCCCGGTCCACCTTCTCCAGCTAATATAACTTACTACAATATCAACATCAGTTCTCCATAGTTGCCCGACTTCACCACCCCAAAGCCAAGGTTGTCCTTCTCCCCATGAGCAAAGACTAAAGACCATTTCTCTTCCGGAAGCTGCGATGGCGTTCGCCATCGCTTGATAATTTTTTCGAACCAAATCCATGGGAACATTTTTTGGCCCTTTAAGTTTAGGGCTTGTGGAATAACAGAAATCATATTTTATAAAATCAACGCCCCAATCGGCATAGGTTTTGGCATCGATCATTTCATAACCAAGGGAAGCTGCCCTATCCTGACAGGTGAAATAACCAGCTGAGGAATAAATTCCAAATTTTAATCCTTTTGAATGAATATAATCAGCTAATGCCTTCATACCTGAAGGAAATCTTTTGGTGTCTACCTGGATAGTTCCATCGGGATTTCTTCCAAGCTGCCAGCAATCATCGATATTTATATATTCATACCCGGCATCTCTCATTCCTGAGGAAACCAAAACATCAGCTGATTCTCTAATTAATTTTTCATCAATATTACATTTAAAAGTATTCCAAGTATTCCAGCCCATCGGAGGCGTTAATGCTAGGTTTTTTTCAACCCCGGAAATGGCGATTGTAGGTAAGAAAAGAATATTCAAAATGATTAACTTTAACATTATCAAATCCTTTGTAGATATATTTTTATTTTGAAATTTTAACCATTACAGCACTTCTACCTTCTACTTTTGTAGTAAAAGATTTATTAAAAGTCCCAAGATTTTGTTTTTTCCATAAATCTCTAATTTGGGCATTTTCCCAATTTAACTTTATGTCAGACAAGTTTAAGGAAATATCTCTAGGGAGATGATTGCGGTTAAAAAGCACTACGGCCCAGCTTCCATCATAAAGTGGTTTAGCCCAAACTTCTTTTCCACCCTTTTTCACATACCTGGTTCCCTGAACTCCCATTGGATCTTGATTAACAGCAATAACTTCCTTATTGGTGAGGATTTCCAAAGTTTCGGGGGACATATTCCTAATATCATTCCCTGCAATTAGTGGTGCGGAAAGAAGAGACCATAAACTGAAATGAGCAATGGACTCGTTTTTATCTATCATTCCAACGATTAACATATCCGGATCATTCCAATGTCCAGGTCCGGCATACTTCTCTAGACCTACTTGTTTATCCAAAATCCTAGTCCAGCTTCCCCATGAAGGCTTAATATCATGAGTAGTCCTCCACAAATTTCCAAGGTCTGGACCCCATTTCCAAGGATTTCCAAATCCCCAAGAACAAATGCTAAACACTATATCTCTTCCAGTTGAATCTATTGCCTCAGACATGGCCTTATATCTACTTTTGGCAATTTCTTCCGAATATCCAATTGGTGGCTTAAAATTGGGGCGCGTGGCATAGCAAAAATCGTATTTTAAATAGTCGACACCCCAATTGGCATAAGTTTGGGCATCGATAATTTCGTAATTTAAAGATGCTGCACGCCCCTCACAAGTTTTATATCCAGCTGAGGAATAAATTCCTAATTTTAACCCTTTTGAATGTATGTAATCTGCCAGCGCTTTGATTCCATTCGGAAATCTTTTTGTATCTACTTGGATCGTTCCATCCTCATTTCTACCCAGCTGCCAACAATCATCGATATTTACATATTCATATCCGGCATCTTTCATCCCGGATGAAACCAATACGTCAGCAGATTCTCTAATTAGTTTTTCATCAATGTTACATTTAAACGTATTCCAGGTATTCCAACCCATAGGAGGAGTAAGTGCAAGGTGCTTAAGGGAATTTGGAAACGCCAAGGTTGGAATTAGGCAAAATATTAGGGCCCAATATTTAAACATTAATTTTGTCTCCAAATAATTAAAATTTGAGGGACTTTATAGGAAAAATTTCGGATTTAACAGAAAAATAGAATTTTATATATGTATATGAAATCGTTTGCTAAAAATTTATACGCAGCCCAACATTTACTCCGTATCTCTCTTGAACCAAATCTGGATTTTGATAAGTAAAAGTCTCCTGAAAAATTGTGCCAAAAATCCTAAAAAAAGATTTTTCAAGAAATATACCATAGTCCCATCTTGCAGATCGCATATTCATTGTGCCATCTTTCATCGGGTTCCAAAAATAATTTCTATAACGTCCTTCAAGTCCAAAAAATCGGAAAATATATAATTGCAAATAACCGCCAGCAAATTGCTGGTCAAAAATTCCAAATTGATATTCATTTAGCCTTCTTAATCCATATTGTGCCACTAGAACCGTTGTTTGAGTGGATGTTCCAAATAGTCTTAAATCAACGTTGCCTTCGTCCTGAGAATAAACCTCTTTCGACTTTTCATATCTATATTCGATACCCAAAATGGCCACATAAAGGGCGCCAAAATAATTATACAGTTTCTGTTTTTCCTCATCCAGCGTAGGGATTTGCTCACCAGTGAATTTAAATTCACCTACTCCCCCTCCTATATAAAAATCATAAAGCACCCCATCCTCACCATAGGTATGAAAAGCAAGCCACTGATTTTGAAGGGCAATGGTGCGCCTAGTATCCATCCAATCGGCCAAAGTCCATCCGGTCCTTCTTTTGGCCTCCTGACGTTCAACGGAGACAGTAATAACATCCTTTGATTGAGAAAAAGCATTGGCAATAAAAAACAGATAAAGAAATATTATAAATATTTTCAAATCACATCCCTCTTTGCTTAATTAAACCAGAAAATTTTAATGCGTTAAAGAGGAAATTTTACTTTAAAAATATTTCCCCGAATAATTCTTTGACGTGCTCAGGTGAGGTCCCATTTTTGCTTGCGGCGATGGTAATTAAGTCATCGAGGGAATCTTTAGTACCTTGCATATATTTTTCCAAGGCGACTTTCCCTTTTTCAAAACCAAAACCCAAAATCTCTCTGGTCAAAACATCCCTTTCCCTAACAGTTAACGACCTTGTGCTGCTTAATTTTCTATAAGCAATTATATGTTTGGAAATAGCTTGGGCCCGACTTTCGGATAGCCCAAAGTTTTCAACCAAGTTGCCAGCATATTCCTCGGATTGCCTGTTTTCCCTTGAAGCAGCATATTTTTCAAGATCTTTGACAGTAATTACATCCAAATTGAACGGAAAACTTATCGCCAAACGTTCTCTGTCCAGGGAAGTTATGCCATTTACCGCATAGGAAAAGTCGTAATTCATAATAGAGTAATCATCTCCAAAAGTGTGAGGGAAACCTAGGCAATGAAGAACTTCATGATCCATAACTTGACGAAAATTAGATCCTGACCAAAGCATACCAATGGAAAAGTTTAAGACGATTACCCCCGTTGGATTACTAGGAGAACCAACATAAGCAACCCCCGCTGCATCGTCAGAAACATTGGTATATTGATCCTTTTCTTCTTTTATTAATACCCATGCTTGACCAGTGGATTGAAAGTATTGGAAAGCACTCCAAGTATTGGAATCATCAATAATTGGAAGATTATCGTTGGGAACAAATCTCACCAACCGTTTTCCAGTTTTAGAAATTATATCAGCAGTTACCCAATCTAAGTCCTTTTTATATTTATTATAGTAACTGGTTGGAACATTATAGGTTACAAGCGGTTTAAAAGACGGATCCGGATCTGGAGGTGGCTTTCCGCATGAATAAATGAA
>Ga0180061_1000024_pt1 | contig 40663 bp, 39 predicted proteins | sample EasRivT27_16_10D_FD_121769 | JGI IMG/M metagenome (GOLD analysis project Ga0180061, IMG submission 121769) | Soil microbial communities from meander-bound floodplain in the East River, Colorado, USA - East River metaG ERMLIBT27_16_10D | ecosystem: Environmental > Terrestrial > Soil > Floodplain ...
TAACCTCCGCAATCCTCACAGATACCATAGGAACTTTTTGATATTTTAAATAATGCTTCCTGAAATTTCCTTTCATTTTCAATAAATCTCTTTTTAAGGGTGGTAACCATCCCTCCTAAAATTTCCGAGGTGGCGACATCAACAATGTCTCTATTGTCCTCAAAATTAAAATTAAGCTCGGGGGCATAGTTAATATTTAACTCCCTCTCTTTTAAAATTTTCTCTTTTAAAATTTCCAGTTGGGATGCACTCAGGGGACATATTTCCATTAAATCCTCTCCTTTAAGTGAGGGGATTTGCGGACAGTCCTCCCCTCAGATTCATTAATACCATTTTAGAAACCATCTTGAGAGATTCAAAAACTCCTTGTCCGGTCCTTGCAACTGCCGAATAGGCAGGAAAGTTCCATTTATTAAGCTGTTTTTGAAGCTCTTCCTCTGAGGATGTGTTTGGAAGGTCACGCTTGTTCCATTGCATGACCAACGGAATAGTTTTTATATCGTATCCTTGCTCAGAAAGATTTTTTTCCAAACCGCTCAAGGATTCAAGATTGGCCTCCATCTTTTCCACTTGTGAGTCGGCCACAAAAATTATTCCATCCACTCCACGGAGAATAAGCTTTCTACTAGCTTCATAAAACACCTGTCCAGGGACGGTGTATAAGTGAAAGCGCGTCCTGAATCCTCTTATTTCGCCAAGGTCTAATGGCAAGAAGTCAAAAAACAATGTGCGTTCATTTTCTGTGTTAAGTGAAATGATCTGACTCTTTTGATCTCCACTAACTTTTTGATAAACATATTGGAGATTTGTGGTTTTGCCTCCCAGACCTGGACCGTAATAGACAATTTTGCAGTTTATTTCTTTGGTATGGTAGTTCACAAATGACATTTTTAATCCCTCTCAAAAGAAAAAATCTTATCCATTTCCCTATCTGAAATATCGTTAAATAAAAGTTTTTCCCTTTTTGGTGTGATGTCCTCAACGACTGTGTCAATTTCAACTAATAATTTTTCTAAAATTTGGCGCATCCTGGATTTAACTTGCCCCGGATTAATTTCTGAATGAAAAATCCCTCCAAAAATAAAGGAAGATTTTTTTATGGAAAACGGCAAAATATAAATTCCCCGATCCGAGGTATCAAAACTAAATCGGAAAATTTCATCTTTTCCATTTTTAGGGATAAAATTTGAAAGCGCTCTCGCTGCCTGCCAGGAACCTGCCATCAAGGCGCCCATGGAATTTTTATCTAACTTTTCATAATTTCCATAAAGGGGGATTCCGTCCTCCCTAAAAACAAATAATCCGCAACTCTTAAGGCCTAGCTTCCCAGTTTCTTTGCCGAAAAACTTTTTAAAGTATTCTTCCCAATTCAAAATAAACTCCATTTAGACTTATATTCTTAAATTGTACGACGGTTGAAAAAAGAAAGTAAAATAAGAAACTAAATAAATCCAATTTATCTAAATCCAAAATTTTTAAAGGAAACTCCGATAGAGAGATCTTACGGCTTGGAGGTTAAGCATGAAATATTTTTTATTTATGGTCTTTCTTGGGACTCTAACTTTCACTCACCAGGTTTGGTCAAGAGGGGCACCAAAACCTAAACTGCCAAGTTTTTCCTTTATGGTGAATAATAAAAAGGTCACTTTGGCCTTTCAGGATAACTTTGACGGTTCAAAACTAGACACCTCAGTTTGGGAACATGTTGCAATCAATAAACAAAGAAGGGAAGGATGGTGGAGGAGAGATGCCTCCTATTTAGATGGAAAAGGAAACTTGGTAATAAGAATTTTTAAAGATAAAGACAAATACGTTACTGGTGGAGTGCAAACCGTTTCAAAATTTAAATTTGCCTACGGATATTATGAGGCAAGGGTAAGATTTCAACGCCAACAGGGGGCATGGTCAGCTTTTTGGCTTTGGCCGCATAATATAGAGGATAAAAACGCCGTAGAAGTGGATATTTTTGAATACGGTTTTGTCCCATGGGCACCACAAAACGCCCTGCATTGGTACCAGGGGGGACACCGAGAATTAATTTTCCGCTTTCCTTACGCCATTCCCACCAAAGACTGGCACACCTTTGGCTTTTATTGGGATAAGGACAATATGATTTGGTATATGGACGGAAAGCCCACCTGGAGACAACCCACCAAGGGATACAATGGTTACACCATGATAATTTTTTCAGTGGAAATCGGGGACTGGGCCTATGGCAAAAAAGAATGGGCCTTATATCCAGATTTCTATGTCATTGATTATGTAAGATTTTATAAATTAAATTAAAGAAATATTTTTATGTTGAAAAAATTATTGCTTATATTTTTTATTACTAATAATTCCTTTTGCTCTGATTTTCTTCCTTCCGGTCTTCCCTCTGATAATGGGGGAAATATTTCATTCCCGTCCACTTTGCCAACACTTGTTTCTCAAAGCGACCCTGGTGGTGGGGATTGGATTCCTCCTGAAGATTATGAAATGCCCCAAGGCGGAGGTGAGGATAATCTACCAGAAGAAGTAAAATATGTTGGTGGCAGATTTGGTTTTGAACTTCAACCCAATGTAATTGTGGATGCCGATGGATATACCTACATAATAAATTTAGATGACAACGTTAAGATAGAACCTGACCAAGAATCAATCAGCAAAAAGGGTTTCAAAGTTATTAAAATGAGAAAAGGAACTCTCGGTTTAGGAATAACCGCCACAACCGTAATTCCCGGTTTTGATTTTGTAGCACCCCAAATTGGAGTAAATGCAGTAGGGTCTAGAGGATTTGTATCTGAACATTATGTAAATAACCTTGAAGAAGCTAAAAAAATTCCTTTTGTAGAAATGACCCCTTTTAATCAAGAGAGAGTCGCCCGAATGAATATTGGGGATTCTCTTACTTACGTTACTGAGGGAACCATTGGTGTTCATGTGGGCATGGCCCTTGGTGCTTATTTAGGCTCTCCTGGAGGTATTACAGGTGTTGAAGCAAATATAACAGGAAATTGGATCACCAATATTAGAAAAGTGGCGCCCCAAAGGGTTCAAGTTGCTTACACCAAAGGAAATATAAAAAACATTTCACTTTCAGCGGGCTCTTTTGGAATGATGTCAGCAAAGGAGTGGTACAGAAATATTGCGGAAACCTTTGCATTTGAATTTGACCTGGATCGGCCAAATGGTTTTGAGCTCTACAAAAGAATGTTAATAGGTGATATTAAAACAGTTAAAAAATATTATCTCAAGGAAATGGTAACAAACCAATGGGTTAAATTTGCCAAAGAAAATAAAATCAACCAACTTGTAAAAAGCGCTGCTGCAAAATGGGAATCTAAGGCCCTTTCAGGAATGCTTTTAACCAGAAGGGTTCAAGAATTGACATCCCCTTTTTTTAGAAACCTAACGGTAAAAATGATAACTGTTGGATCAAGACAAAGCTCTGGCACTGCCGTTAGAAGCTCCATAGGTGTTCCCATTCTGTTCCGATACGATTGGGTTCACCGGGATCGGGCTGCTGTGGTGGAAAAAACTAGAGAAATCGCAAATGGGGTAATTGGGACTACCCATATGGGGGTTTACAAGGAACTTAAAGCCACCTCAGGAATAGCTACTCATCATTCAAATCAAATTAAACTTTTTATGGGCGGAATCCAGGAAATGACAGTATTAAACCCTGGAGGAGCTCCCTTTAGAATGAGACGGTTATTTGCCCAGATGAAATATGAATACCATCGAACAAAATGGAAGCAAAAAAAATGGGATGAAAAGATAGTTGAAGCGGCGGCCATATTTGGATTTCGCCGAGAACTTTTAAATATAAATCCCCCCTATGATGATAAAGTAGATTTCGGCCAACAAACCGCTGATCTTCTTTTAAGTGAAAATTCTATTAAGTACTTAATGGGTTATGCCAATCGAAAAACTCCTGATGAACTTATAAATAGGGCGAATTTAAAGATTGATCAATGGTTTGCAGACGAAGCTAATTCTAGATTTGAACTATGCCACGGATTGGTTAGACCACTTTGCAAAAAACTTCTAATAAGGGAAACAGCTAAATCTGTCCCAAAAGCTCTTCGTTCCTTAACCGAAATTTCCAAACTTTTGCCTAAAGGTGATGAAATTCCTAAGGAATATGAAAAAAAATTAAAAAAATTTTCAAAAGCATTTGCGGAATTTGGACAGGAGTTTTCTAAAAATCAATTTATTCTAAATGCCTTCCTAGATTTGGCCCGTTCAAGCCCTGGTGATGTTTATCTAGTTTTTCAATGGCAAGGATCAGGCTTTCCCAGGGGATCAAAAGTCTTGATTCCTTCAAAATATTTTAAGCTTAGTGGCCATAAGGTTTGTGGACAAATTGGAGCTGTCTTAAAAGAAAGATGCGACAGCCCCACAAATTTTGATCCTATGTAAAAATTAATTTTTTAAAATAAAATCACCATAAGATGGCGGATATGACTTAGGGCTTGTTCCCCAAAGAGATGATTTATCACCAACCTTAAAGCTTAATTTTCCACCATTTTTTAGAGTTTCCCAAGGCATCCAGGTAGATTCCAAGGAAGTTCCTTCAAATAATACCTCATGCAAATACAAATCAGATGATGCACCGTTGGCGTTATCCAACTCCAGGAGTTTTCCATTTGGAAGAGATATTGAAATTTTGGGATAAATTGGTTTTCCTACAAGGAAGCCGCCAAGACCTGGAATACCAGGATATAGCCCCATGGAAGCAAAAATATACCAGGATGAGGTGGAACCTAAGTCATCATTTCCAGGAAGGCCTTCGGGGCCATCAGTGAAGGTTTCATTAAAGATTCTGGTTAAAACATCTTGAGTTTTATCAGGTTCTCCGAGCCAATAATAGATCCAGGGAGCGCCATAGCCTGGTTGGTTTCCGATCCAAAGATTTGGAGACCTTCCCCAATTATTAAGTTTTGAGAAGAATTCTTCCAATCTTTTGGATATTTCATCTTTTTTAAATTTACCTAACAACTCTCTTTGGGCAAAGGGAATGGCATAAGTGTATTGTGCTGAAGAACCCTCCGTATAACCTTTACCTGAATATAAATCGAAGGGCTTTTTCCATCTTCCACTTCTATATTTAGGCCGAATATATCCCACGTTTTGATCAAAAACATTTTGCCAATTATTGGCATGGGATAAGAACACATTATGTGCATCTTCATCCCCCAATGATTTTGCAAATTGAGAAATCGCAAAATCGGTAGTGGCATATTCTATTGTAGCCGATGAAGAACCCACATGAACTTGACCCGTATTGCCAGGTTCGGTTAACCGGAAAACTCCGAAAATATTATGGGGAACATAACCGATTTCTAAGTAATCTTTAAGACCTGGACGGATCTGGCGGCCTTGGCAGGATACCCCTGGGGTCATTCCTTGTTTTTTCATTATTTCCAAAGCGGATTCCTTATCAAAATCTCTCGCTCCAAAAGCGTAGGCGTTTGATACAATGATTGGGCCAGAATCCCCGGCCATAATTGCTGTTTCGGTATTATTTTGTGCCCATTTGGGAAATCCTCCACATCTGCTGGCATCAAGGATATGGGATTGAACTATTTCACTGGTTATTTCTGGAAATAAAAACGCCAAGAAGGGGATTTGAGTTCTATAAATATCCCAACCGGAGAAATTGGCGTAATGAGTGGTTTCTGTCTTATAGACCTTTTGATCAAATCCTAAATACTCTCCATTAACATCACTGTAAATATTTGGATGTAAAAGAGCATGATACATGGCCGTATAGAAAATTCTTTTTTGAGGATCTGTAGCACCGGAAATAATAATTTTATTTAACTTAACTTCCCATTTAACCACTGCCTCTTTTTTTACTTGGCGAAAATCCCATCCAGGAATTTCAGTTTCTAAATTTTCCCAAGCATTTTCTTCGCTTACATAAGAAATTGCCACTTTCATTAATAGGGGTTTATCTAATTTAAAACTTATTGAAGAGACGTTTCCAGAAGATTTTAGCTTAGAGATATCGCTGTCAAATTCTATGGCAAAATAAACTTTGTAGGAATTTCCGGTACCGCAGAAGTTTCCTCCGTTGGCCCATCCTCCAACTTTATTTCCTTCCCGAGAAAATACTTTTCCTCCTTTGACCCCGGTAACGGTCTCGGTCAAATTAATGGAAATCGTGGGATTGCTGGGATCTGGAAAGGAAAACCTGCCCAAACTGGAACGTTCAGTGGAGGTCAACTCAACCAAAATTCCATCATCAAATTTTACTGAATAATATCCCGCTTGAGCTTTTTCATTTTGATGGGAGAATGGTTTGGGCATCACCTTATTAAATTTGGCATTAAGATGAGGAAGGATGGATATTTCATTAGCATTGGCACAACCAGGCCCGCTTAAATGAGTGAGGCTAAGACCCTTTATTTCTTTATCGCTATAGTTATAACTTCCAGCATGTGGGTTGGTGGTATCTGGGCCCCATTGAATCATTCCAAATGGAACTACTGCTGTTGGTTGGGTGTTGCCTCTTTGTTCACCAATTCCTGCCAAATGTGCAGTTGGATTTGAGGCGGTTCCAATTCGTGTATCTATATACTGCGCTAATGGTTCCGCAAAAGATTTCATTGAAATAAAAACTAAGAATATCGAAATTAATTTTTCCATTTATCTCCTAAATTTTTTTATTAAAGTGGCCGTCTATTTTCTATGGCCTTAGTGATGGTTAAGCTATCCAGATATTCCAAACTTCCGCCAATAGGGATTCCAAATCCAATTCTTTCTACATTAGCTCCATTGGGTAAGATGTTTTTAATGTAGGCACAGGTTGCATCGCCTTCTACTGAGGGGTTTAAGGCCAAAATAATATTTTCAATTTTTTTTGCTTTAACTCTTTCCACCAAGCTTTCAAGATTAAGCTCCGAGGGTCCTATACCCATTAAAGGATTTAGGGTTCCTCCCAATACATGAAAAAGACCAAAATACCCTCCGCCTTTTTCAATGGCCATAAAATCGGCGATGCTTTCAACTACACAGATGGTTTTTATTTCGGACCTTGAAGGGGAGCTGCATAACTTACAAATATCCTCGTCACAAAATATGCCACATTCTAAACATTTCCTGAGACTTCCCATTTTTTCTAAAGACTCACCAAATGAAGATAAATCTATCCCGTCCCAATTGGTTAAAAAAAGAGCATGACGAAGAGCGGTCTTCTCTCCAATACCGGGGATTTTTTTAAAATTATCCACTACTGCCTGGAGAATTTGAGGAAGTTCCAATTTAGAACATCCCTGGAATATTAAGACCACCGGTCACTTTGGCCATTGCTTTTGAAACCATTTCTTGGGATTCTTTTACCGCCTGGTTCACTGCTGTCTTTACAAGTTCTTCAAGAGTGCCAATATCGTTTCTATCAACACATTCTTTGTCGATTTTAACCTCTAAAATCTCCTGCTTTCCGTTAATCCTAATTTTAATTACGCCTCCACCAGAGGATGTATCTAGCTCTCTGCCCTCTAGTTCTTTTTGAAGAACCGCAATTTTCTGTTGCATCTGCTGGGCCTGTTTAAGTAAATGATTTATATTTGTCATAAGTACTCCTTAATTAATAAAAATTTTGTCCACTTTGGTATTAAAAAGACCTTGGGCCTCTTTAAGCATTGGGTGGGATAATATTTGTTCTCTTTTTGTTTTATCTAAATTTTCTTTTTCTTTTTGTACCATTTCCGCCTTGGAGTAAAAGTTTTCCTTATTGCCTATCATGCTTAATTTGAATTCTACTTTTTGCTTAAAATAATCCCTTAGGTAGTCCTCAATCCTTTTCAAAGTGGCCTCTTCATTTAAATAGTCATAAAAAACTTTCCCTGAAGGTGGCAGTCCAAATTCAACGAATAGTTTCCCGTTTTTGACTTCAATGGGTTTTACCAAATTTCCTTGTTCTAAATTTGAAGCCGTCACTGGGGATAGATCATTTAGGTGGGTAAGGAAGCTCTCCCAGTCTTTTTTTTTTGGTGGATTTGATTTTTGCTCAGTGGAGAAAAAAGTTCTTCTAAGCGCCAGTTTTTGCAAAACAATTTCCATAACCTTATCGGGAACAAGTGATCCAAGACCCCACATGGAATCCTTTGCCAGGGTCTCATAAATCCAAAATGTTTCAGGATTTGGCTCTTTTTGGGTCAAATTAAAAAATTGATCCAGCAGTGAATTAATAATATTTCTAACCGGAATATTTTCTCTTAAAAGATTGCGATATATTTTGGAAACGGCTTCCACATCGGAGTCCAAGATATTTTCCATCAAATCTAAAATTGCTGAAGTTCTTGCTAGCCCCAAAGCTATAACTAAAATTTCTTCGCTTATATATTTGTCATCAGCAAAGCTTAAAACTTGATCTAGAAGGGTAAGTGTATCCCGAACGGATCCCCTTCCTTCTTTACAAATGGCCACTGCGGCATTGTCATTTTCAAATTTAATTTCTTCCACCAAAGCAATTTGCTTTACGTGTTCAAAGAGCTCTACTGCTGATGCCATTTTAAAATCAAATCTCTGACATCTTGAAAGTACTGTTCCAAGTAGTTTATCCGGTTCAGTGGTGGCAAAAATAAAGATCACATGCGCAGGTGGTTCTTCCAATGTTTTTAAAAGAACATTAAATGCCTGAGGGGTGAGCATATGAACTTCATCTATAATATAAACTCGATATTTTCCCGTGGTGGGAAGAAAATGAACTTCCCCGATTAAATCGCGGACATTTTCCACGCTATTGTTGGAAGCTCCATCAATTTCATGGATATTTAATGAGCTTTCGTCTGCAAAATCTAAACATGAAGGGCACTTTCCACAGGCATTTATATCTTCCAAAAGATTTTCACAACGGAGTGCCTTAGCAAAAATTCGGGCAACGGAAGTTTTTCCAATTCCTCTAGTTCCAGTCAATAGGTAGGCATGGCCGATTTTTTTTCTCAGGATAGCGTTTTGCAATGAGCGAGTGATATGCTCTTGTCCGATAACATCCTGGAATTTTTTGGGGCGCCATTTTCTAGCCAAAACCTGATACGTCATATTCGGGCATACTAGGTGTCTAGAGGGGAATTATCAAGGGAAACAACCAAAATTTAACATAGGCTACAAATTTTAATAAAACCGAATTAGAATTAAATAATACGGATTGTCAAAAACCACCTGGGAGGAATTTTTTGAAGAAATATTTATTCTTAATTTTTACTTTTTATTCTCTAAATACTTACGCGGGACTTTTACTAGAACCTTACGCGGGCTTTGATTTTTCCACCACAGGAAAAACCGACGGCGGTAATTATGATGTTGATTGGAGGTCGTTCGAATTTGGAGGTCGGTTAGGCTACATTTTCGAAACCTTTATGCTCGGGCTGGATATGGATTACAAAGATAAAGAAGTCGAATACGGTCCTTATGACGAAGACACGGAAATAACTAATACGGGTGTTTTTGCGGGGTGGATGTGGGAAGATTGGGCACTTCGGCTAAAATATTATTTTAATGCGGATTGGAGAAAAGAGGGTGGGTCATCCTATTCGGGAAATGGATTTGGGCTTGATGTTGCCTATAGAATTTCCCAGCATATAGCTATAAACCTCGAATTTACCAGGTTAAATTATGATAATTTTGAAGACGGGGACTTAGAAACACATGATATTTTAATTGCCGTAAGTTTCCCGTTTAATCTAGTGACAAAATAATTCTACTCCGAAAGTAGAATTTTTCGTTCATTTAGAGGTCTAATTGGCCGGTTGGTTTCTCCCTCCAAGGCGAAATTCTTTAGTTGATCAGATGAAAGGGAAATAGGTTTTTTAAGGACCACCCATTTTACTCCTTCGCTGCAAGGTGGTGTAGTGAGTGAGCCATCATATCTATAAGAAGATTTTTTCTTAGGCATTAGTTTATAGGGGTTGATACTTGATCCTTGCAGTAAATCTTCTATATTTTTATTAGTTTTCCCCAATTGAAACAATACTCCAATGACCGCTAATTCCCCGTCACTTCCCTGATGAACAAAATGGGCCTCCATTGGATAGGACTTACCCCGTATCTGGTGTTCACTTGGTGTATGAAAGTGGACTTGTGCAAACTCATATTTTTTGCCATTTAATACTATCGAGTTACTTTCTTTGGGAGTAAATTTTAAAGATCCATGCGCCTCTGTTTTCTCAAAATTGGTTATTTGATCAGTAAAACTTATTTCAGGTAATTGAGTCTTTTCCGAGGGGAAAAGCTCCACTGGACTTTGCTTTAGCCCCTGGGTACAAACTTCACTTTCTTTTCCCCACTCTTGAGGTTCTTTATAGGACCAATGATGTTTTGAACTTTGACAAGAAAGAATAAAGATTAGCAAAAATAATGTTTTCATAGGGAATATGGTAGCGGTTGAAAAAGATTTCCGCCACCAAAAAAGCGGCCTAATAACCTCGCAGCACTCTTCGGCCATTACGAGGATGAATTGCCCTATTGGTAGGTCCATCTCTAAATCTAAACTTCTTTAATTGCTCAGGAGAAATGGTAATAGGTTTTCTAAGTACAACCCATTTTAACCCCTCAGAGCAAGGTGGAGTGGTGAGGGATCCATCATATCTATAAGAGAATTTATCAGAAGGTATTAAACTATATGGATTTTGCCTTAACGTTTTAAGTAATTTTTCAATATTTTTATTGGTTTTCCCCAATTGGAAAAAAACTCCAATGGCCACAGCTTTCCCATCTTTTGATTTATTAACAAAATGGACTTCCATAGGATAAGTTTTACCCCTTAATTTATGTTCGGCCGGTACATGGAAATGGAACTCTTCTAGCTTATATTCTGTTCCTTCAAACTCTATCGTATTACTTTCTTGAGCCCAAAATTTTAAATTTCCGTGGTCGTTAATTTTGAGAAAATTGGTTGGAAGGTAATTAAAATATATTTTGGGGACCCGACCAAACATTGAGGGGACTAACTCTATTGGACTTTGTTTTAAACCTTTCCCGCAGACCTCACTCTCATTGACCCAATCACCTGGATTCTTATAATCCCAGGCCAAGGCAGCTTGAAGGGAAATAGCAGAAATCAGAAAAATCAAAATTTTCATTTGGACATCCTTAAGGTTGTGTATTGAATAAATTTTAGAGGAATAGCGGTCGGACACAAAGACACAAAGCATCGTATGGGTACCGTTGCTCCCTTCCGGGCCTGGCGGGGTTAACCACCAATACCATTGCCTAAGGCCCGACCACCGGGGGGGATACTAGCTACCTAGGAATTCTTTTTCAAGGTATAATATGGACTTATGTACAAAATACTTTTCCTAATTGCTTTTTCCGTCCAAGGGGCAACCCTTAAATATACCCTGGATAACGAAAATTCGAAAATGGTGATTAATGGAACCTCTTTTCTCCATAATTGGGAGACCAAGGTAGGTAGGCTTCAAGGCGAGGGAAACTTCCTTTTAAAAAATAAAAAGGTAGTAAAAATATTAGATTTTTATCTAAAAGTGGAAACTGAATCCATTAAAAGCGGGACCGAAAATATCGATGAAAAAACCTATGTTGCCTTAAGAGGCCCTAACTATCCTATAATCAGGGCAACAATAAAAAAAATTGAAAAGATAAATGATCAGGTTAAAGGATTGGTGGATATATTTGTTGGGGGGGTAACTATAACTGAGCCATTTTCAGTAAGCCTTTCAATCCCAAAACAAAATTCATTAATTATAGCTGGTGAAAAAAAATTGAATATGAAAAGCTTTAAAATAGATCCACCAACCGTTTGGTTTTTTAAGGCCGGCGATGAGGTCACCGTATCGTTTTCTCTGTTTCTAAAAATTAGGGAAGGTCAGGGAAAATAGTTTGGATCTCTTTCACAATTTCAAACATTTTGATTCCCAAATTCATTTTACCGCGACCATTTCTTCGGCCATTGATTTCTTCATGTCCAGATCCGTTATTATGCAAACCAATTACTTCATGAGTATCCAAAGAAAAAACTGGGGCGCCAGAAGAGCCCGATAGGGTATCTGCATTGTGGTTTATTCGAAATGAAAATTGTCCTGTTACCATTCCAAACGATACTTTTTGGGTCCTTTTACATCTTGAGTTTTGATAATAATCACAATTTTGATGGACTATATAAATATGCATTCCGGTTTCGGGTTTAACCTGTGAAAGTTTCACTTTACCAAAAATACTTCCAGGTGATCCCTCACATTTTAAAATGGCATAATCTAATTTTTCATTATTGGTGATAAATTGGTCACAGATATAAGTATTGTGTTCCCCTTCATCTATGTAATTAAAAAAAATCTTTGCCCCCACTGCATCTTCTGGCCCCTTTACACAATGACGGTTGGTCATAACCATATCATCGGATATTAGAAAAGCAGTACATGCAGAATTTCTTTTGGCCGGCAAAATTAATCTGCCTACGGTCTTAGTTTGTTCCAGGATTTTTCCATCTTCTACAGATTCAACACCAAGCCAATTTGGCTCAAAGTCTCCAACGATTACCTTATTCAAGGAACCAAACGCTTTGGAAAATAAAAAAATCCCTAAAATAGGGATTAAAAGTTTTAAAAATTTCATAGGGAAAATTTAGTAAAACTTAATTAAAAATTAAAGAAGTTGACAGTATTTATTAGAAAAAATTATTTCGCTCTACAGCAAAAGCAATCGATGGTGTGGTCATTAACCATACCAACAGCTTGCATTTGGGCATAGATAATTGTCGAACCTACAAAGTTGAACCCTCTTTTCTTAAGATCTTTACTCCAAAGATCGGACTCCTTGGAGGTTGCCGGGATTTCTTTAAAAGTTTTTCTCCGATTCCTTATGGGTTTTCCGCCTACAAATTGCCAACAATATTTATCAAAGCTGCCAAATTCTTTCTGTATTTTTAAAAATTGTTTAGCATTATTTACCGCTGATTCAATTTTGAGTCTATTGCGAATAATCCCGGGATTAAGAATTAGATTTTCAATTTTTGCAGGTGTAAACCTTGCAACCTTTTTGGGATCAAAACCTGCAAATGCTTTTCTATATCCTTCTCTTTTTTTTAAAACTGTGGACCAGCTAAGACCAGCTTGGGCCCCTTCAAGAATTAGAAATTCAAAATGGATTTTGTCAGAATGGACGGGCCGTCCCCACTCATTGTCATGATAAGCAATCATTAATGGGTCTGAACCCGCCCAGTCGCATCTTTTTTTTGTTTTTTCCATAAGAAAAAATCAGCTTATTTTTTATTCTGAATAGGGTAATTGCTCAGAAAAATAGTGTTGCACCTCTTCACAGGTCTTCTCGTTGAAATAAGTTACCAGAACATGTGGTTTTCCATCTATTTTTAAAGAATTAAAAATAGCGAAGGAGGAATTATCATTCATGGCCCCTGAGCGGTCTGCCTCTACTGGGAATAATAAATCAGAGACGATTTTGCCTTCCAATTCTTGTTCTTTCACCAAATGATTGATTTTTTCCATTATTTTGGATTTTTCACAATCTTTTGGAATACTGTGCATATTTTCTGAATCCTCTTTCACTTGAGGCCTTGCCACTCCATTAAAAAACTCGCAGGTTTCCGGATTAAAATAAAAATTATAGGCAACATGATGCGCTGGACTTGAATCGTTATTCTTTTTAAGAGTAAGGGTGGTCATAAAGGCGAGAATTTTTGTGCCATTCAAAGAGACAGGATTTGCTTCCCTCTCTACTGTAAACTGAGAGGCCGTATAATATCTCCCAAAACCGGAAAATCCTTCTTTAAGGAGGGATTGAATATTTTTTTCACAGGGTTTGGTTGAATCTTCCGCTTGAAGGGTTCCTAGGTTTATTGAAAGTAATAAGAGGGAAAGGACAAATGACAATTTTTTCATTGAAATCTCCTAAAGTTATTAGATTAAAACCAATAATCTAAAACCTTTACAAAAAAATAAAAAGTCTTGGGGTATTAAAGGAATTTAGAAAGCACCCACACAAAACTATGGATGCTTTCAGGCGACAACAAAATTAGAGTTATTTTTTTATCTTGAATAGGGTATTTGCTCAGAAAAATAGTGTTGTGACTCCTCACAAGTATTCGCATTAAAATAAGTTACCAGTACATGTAGTTTACCATCTATTTTTAAAGAATTAAAAACAGAGAAGGAAGAAGTTTCACTCATGGTTGGTGAATAGTAGTCCACATATGACGGGAATAACAAATCAGAGACGGTTTTACCTGCCAATTCTTGGTCTTTCAGCAATTGATTAATTTTTTCCAATATTTTGGATTTTTCACAATTGGTTGGAATTTCATTCATATTTGCTGTATTCGCTCCCACTTGAGGGATCGCCATTCCATTTAAGAATTTGCAGTTTTCCGGATTAAAATAAAAATTATAGGCATTTGGCACCGCTGGATTTGGATCGGAAGTATAATCAAGTGCTATGGTGGTCATATAAGCGAGAATTTTTGTGCCATTCAAAGTCACAAGATTTGCTTCCTGCGCTACTGTAAACTGAGTGGGTTTATGTCCAGGAAAACTGCCAAATCCCATTTGGACGAGGGAAAGAATTTCTTTTTCACAGGGTTTGCTTGAATCTGCCGCTTGAAGGGTTCCCAGGTTAACTGAAAGTAATAAGAGAGAAAGGACAAATGATAATTTCTTCATTGAAATCTCCTAAAGTTATTAGATTAAAAACATAATCTAAAACCAAAAAAAAAAAAATAAAAAGTCTTGGGGTATTAGGAATTTAGAAAGCACCCACACAAAACTATGGATGCTTTCAGATGATAATTAAATTTTTGCTTTGATTGTAGGGTATAACGCGAACGAGGCTCCAAATACTAGATGTGCGGCCCAATCCCAAAGCATTGGAACTTCTTGATTCCAAAAATCAACTCCATGAAGAGTCGTCATTAGGTATGGAACCAAAACGTAAGGACCGACCATAGAAATGCACCCTACTACCAATCCCAAGACTAGGGCCTTTTTTGTCGTCTCTATAGGAAAATTTATTGCAATTACTCCAAATAAAATTCCCCATCCCAATGAAGGTCCCAATTGATGAATAAGCAGGCCGGCGATGACTGCGCCAAAGTGAGTACCTTCAAGAGCGGCCTGACCAAAAACCGTCGAGCCAATAACCTGCACTGGATAAAGAGGGGCCTTCCCTAAAAAAAGGACAAAGACAATTATTACAACCACGGCCATTATCAAGCCGGCGGCTTGACCCGTAACTATTGCGGAAATGAGGATCTTCTTTGAATTTTCACCAGTTGATCTATCAGTGGATTGCATGTGTAATCTCCTATGTAAATTATGCATTTATACATAATTATTTTCAGGGTTTTAATCTAAACTGTAAACACTGCGTTTTTCTTGGGGTTGACAACATTCCAAGCAATGCGAATCTGATGCTCAGTTCCTAAGAAAAGCATCTAGGATGTCCATGAACTGGACGATCTGTAGACTCTTTTTATAAAAAGAAGGTTCAAAATCGCCGAGTAAATCCGGAGAAGATTCACTTTTTTTCGCTAATCCACCCTTTTGGGGGAAAATGGCGGAGAACCAGGTACCTCGAAGTGGTCGCGCAACGCTACCAACTCAGAAGTTAGGGTTCCTGATTTACTGAGAAGAATTTTTCCCAGAGCAACCCTCCCCTCAAAATGAATGTTTTTACTGCCCACCAAATCAGCATCCTGTTGGACTTGGAACATTTCGCATTTCCAATTTTGGCATTTGAAAAAAATTCCTTTTCTTTCGCCTACTGTCCTGCAATCAGGGCAAAGCTTAGATGTCCGCCATGGATTTACTTCCATTACAAAAACACCTTCTTCTCTACCCAGGGTTCGCACACGTTCGGTAAAAGCACATCTTGCCCAACCTTGAAGCGATCCGCTTTTAAGATTGGAAAGTGCGCGAGAGGATTCAACAGCTATTCCTAACCCTGACTTTTTAGAACGTCTAATCAAGCTTTGAGCATAACGGTTTACCTGTTGTTTAATTTTTGTTTTATTTGTTTTTTCCTTAAAAGGAATTTCTTGTCTATATTTCCTTCGTTGACGAGATCTTTCCGAATTTCTAATTCTTTCGGATTTTATAAGAGGACGCAAATCTATTCCTCGAAATCCCTGAGAAGTTGAAATGCACCGTCTTAAACCAACATCCACTCCAATACAATCTGAAGGAATTATGGATTCAGACTTGGATTTTTCAAGAAAAACTATAATTTGAACTCCAGCCCTAAATCTCTTAAGAGATACCGATTTTGTAAGTTTCCATCCGTTCCTTAAAGCCTTATTTAGTGCCTTGTGTGAGTTGGCGGGAATTTGTTCAGTTTTTTTCTTTGTCCACTGATTTGGAATTTTTACCCAAAAATCAAACCCTGTACCTTTTGCTCTCTCCATGGAAACTGGCAATTCTATGGAATAAGGTCGAATAACAGGAACATTGATATTAATTCCAGTTACGCTGCCTGATTTTTTAATTTTGGATGCCTCATTCCGGCAATAATGTTGCGCCTTATTTGGAAGCCAACCCATCCCTTTTGTAGACCGAGGTTTTTTTTCAAAAAATGCTTTTCCAGTAAAATGATTACAGTATAATTCAAATCGGTTTAGTGCATAAAGAGCTATTTCCTTTTTACCCTGGTTGGGATAAAGCTTTAGTTTGTAGGCTCTAACGACCACATTTTTTTTCTTTTCAAAAATCATAAATAATCGCCTTTCAAAGCCCAATCTTTCCCAGATAAATCTTTTTTATTATTTAGCCCGATCTGATTTCGGGACCTTTTTGCATTTTCACTAGCCTATTTTTTGAAGGGAAATATAGGAAAATGCTAAGGTAAAAAAACCACTTAGCCAATATCAAGAAATTTATCTTGCATCCTGTTTGAAGCCAATGAAATCAATTTGTTCACTTCGTGTTTCGTAGATTTTATTGGGAATGTGGATTAAGGGATCAACCCCAATTTTTATTGGTAAAATTTTTCATGCATAATTATGTCATGAAGTTAGTTTTGAAGTTCTTTGTAATTGTTAGGATTAGAAAAAAACAGAAACGGGGGGTGGGTGGCGGAGAACATGGGATTCGAACCCACGATACCTTGCGGTATACACGCTTTCCAAGCGTGCGCCTTCGACCACTCGGCCAATTCTCCGTAGGGGTAGGGCTATCACAGCTTTTTATTATGTGTAAAGAAATTACCTAAAGCGTTAATCTTTATTTGCAGGTCATCCTTAGGGATTTGGCGTGAACAATTGACCCCTTACTTTTATCCCCAGAATAGAAGAGCCTTTCTTCCCTATCTAATCTTTTTCTTGCGGTTAAAATCTGCTCTTTTTTCCTTAAAAAATTGAGATAAAAGCTTGGAACATTCAAAACTCTTTAATCCACCTTGGACATTAAATTTGTGATTTAGCCTTTCATCTTTATAAAGGTCATAGCCCAAAGATAAGGCCCCACCTTTAGGATCGTAGGCCCCAAAAATTAGGGTTTTAATTCTGGCCTGAACCATGGCCGCCAAACACATGGGGCAGGGTTCACAAGTCACATAAAGGGTGCAACCCGAAAGTCTCCAATTAGACTTTACTTGAGCTGCAGCTTTAATTGCTAAAATTTCGGCGTGCCCCAATGGATCATGGGTTTGTTCTTTTAGGTTATAGGTTTTTGCGAGGATTTTGTCGTTTTCATCAACGATAACTGCACCAATTGGCACTTCATCTATTCGATAGGCCTTTTCGGATTCCTCTAAGGCCAGGGACATATTCCAAAGATCATCTGTAAAACTCATGTTTTGCTTATAACCGCTAAATTATATCTTGGCGATAACGGACATTAAAGTGGTCTGGTCCCACTTTAATTTATCATCGGGTGGAAGGCCCCGATATTTATACATGTAGGAAAACTTCAACGCAAAAGTGGAATTTATATTGGATAAAACGGATGCTTCAGTATTGGCAAAATAGTCGGCCGAAGTGGTTAAATTGGGAAGATATTCGGCCCACCATCTAAATGATGCATTTTCGCTGAATTTATAATTATAAACACCATAAAGTCTTACCAACATATTATTAAGGGTAACATCGGGAATATCCTTCTCATACATATACTGAATTGTAGCCTCAGCATCTAATGTTCCCTTCTCTCCCTGAATAATTTTATAACCTCCACCAATTTCTGTTTTCGAACGAAATTCAACACCTGCAAACCTATTTGCTTCAACTACTTCGGATAAAAAAAGGTAAAATCTTTCGGATAGTTTTCTTTCCAAACGAACATTTAAATCCCAATTTTCAATAGTTTGAATATTTTCGGCATAACCTGAGGTGTAATGGCCACCAAATTTTAAAAAAAACTCTCCCATGGGAGATGAGTTTCTGGTTGAAAGATTAAAAGTCTGCTGATTAGAGTTTCCTTTTGCGGCTATATATCCCAATTCACTTTCATGAGTAAATTTAGGATCCGCCGCAAAGGCGCTCGCTAGGATAAAAAGGAATAAAATAAATATTTTTTTCATTTATAAATGCTATTCCAAAAAAATCCAAAATGACAAATCTTCATAGCCGACTTTTTTTGGCGGACTTAAGTTTATATAAAAAGTTTTAAAATCATTTTAATCTTTAGGGATGAAATCAACACTTCTATTTTTACTTTTTTGTTTCCTTGGATGTGCCCAATCACCAGTTATTGAAGAAAAAAGCGATGAAGAAAAAATCTCAACAAGTTCCAAAGAATGTTTTATTTCTCCCTCGGAATTAAAAACCTGGTCCACAAATATGAAAAAACAGTTTTTGGATAATTCTGAATATGATGTCATTTATGACAATGAAAACATCCAACCCTATATCGTCGTATATGAACTTAAATATTCCAATGAAACCCATACTTTAAAAAGAGAGAGCGACTTTAGTAATAAATTTATTCCCGATGCAAGGGTAAAAAGATCCGCAAACGATATGGATTATAGAAAAAGCGGATGGGATAAAGGCCATTTGGCACCCTCTAAAGATTTCACCTTCGGGATTTCAGCGGCACGCTCCACCTTTTTATACAGTAATATTTCCCCTCAAAATCCTTTTTTCAATAGAAAGGGTTCATGGAGAAAGCTTGAAGATAAAGTACGAAAAATTTCTCGGGAAATTGATGAACCTATTCAAATTATCTCAGGGCCGATAATTGTCCAAACCCAACGATTGAAAGAACTTGATTATGCGCCGACAATTCCCGATTATTTTTTCAAAACCATTATCAAAAAAGATGGTGATAAATGCACTTATGTTAGTTTTATTTTAAAGAATGACTCCCAAAGCAGGGATTTTTGTAAAGATCAAGTAACCGGAGATTTAGTTCCTTCATTGGTAAAGTCCCATTTAAAAGATGCAAACGCCGAGGAATTTAATATTTGTAAATAGGGTGGCGAATAAACAACCCTTGAAATTAATTTTAGAAATTAAAGAAAAAAGGAAGCATTAAATGAAAGCAAGTTTAGTCAATTTTTTAACCGTAAATAAAGGACCAGTGGTTATTACAGGAAATCCTAAGCCAGGAACTCCTAAACCGGAAACTCCGGAACCGGAAACTCCTAAACCAGGAACACCTGTGCCAGAAATTAATCCAAAAACTCCCAAACCAGAAACTCCTAAGCCAGGAACACCTGTGCCAGAAATTAATCCAAAAACTCCTAAACCAGAAACTCCAAAGCCAGGTACTCCTGTGCCAAAAACTCCTGTAGCTTGAAGAAAATCTAAAAAATGTTTCTGATTTCGGGGGCCTAGAAAAAAGTGGCGCAACCGGCAGGAGTCGAACCTGCGACCTTTTGATTCGTAGTCAAACGCTCTATCCAACTGAGCTACGGCTGCAGAGGACGACTTTTATATCTATTAAATCGCCCCTATGTCAATCGATCACATTGGATCCATATTGGTCGGACTGTCACATCTTTTGCTAGGTGGGGCTCCTAACAATCCACAAATTTGGTGCCCTCTAAACTTGTAGTATTTAGAGGGTATCAAGACCTTATGTCCCCGGGGAAAAGGCGATCCTTGCCATTGAAACACCAAATATTGATCTCCGTCGCTTGACCGGGCCAAATCCAAAAAGGAGTTCATGATAAATTGGTTAGTGGTGAAACTCTTACCAAATTCTGCCATTGCCTGAGATATGTATTTCATCTTTCTGGTGTAATCACTGGAGGACTCTTGGCCAGTTGGCATAAATTCGCTTATATCTTTTAAGGCGTTCAGGGCCTTCGGTACCTGTTTTTCCACTTCATAATTCATACTTTTTTTACACAGCGGCCTTATCAGACCTCTACAAAGTTCCGTCCTTTGATTGATCCTATCGTTAAACCACTCTTCTACTTTTCCTGTCCCCATCTGAACTAACATATCTGGTTTATTATTTTTGGCCCAATTCATCCAAAATTGAAAAGTTTTTTCCCCAAGAAGTAGGTCTGCTGTGTTTTGTCCGAATTTTGCCGTTCCCGCGTAAGGTTTCCTGATTCCGGTGATCTCTTTCCTGAAACCAAGAAAAGCAGCAGCGTCTGTCATTTTTTCGTCCCACTGGCCTTCGCGCCATTTTTCCTGATGGAATTCGTATTTTACCTGCCCAAATATTTTGATCATTTTCTTTGGGCCATCGAGAGGATTTAAAAACGTTAATTCTTTTATTCCCCCAAGAAATATCTTTTGTTCCAGGGCATGTCTGGTCCATACCCCCTGAGCACCTTTACTAGTTTTATAAACACCGTAGTAATTAGTGGAAATAAGTCCATCTGCAATTTCTCTGGATCTATCTACTACAACCGATCTATCACCCGTATTCCAGTTATAGCTAAAGAATATTGGCACTCCTACTTTAACAGTTGCCGCTGTTCCGGTAGTTTGCCTTGTTCCAATGGTGATCATTTTTACTGTCATGGTACGGAAAAAAGTTTCAAGCAGCATCCTATCCCTGCCTGAAAGTCTATACTTGGTAGGCATCGCCTTGGCCTTCCATTTTCTGGCAGCTGAACGGATTAATTCGTCCCTGCTGGTTAATTTATTTTCCTTGGCATATTTACTCCAGCGATTAACGGTCAACTCTTTCAAATAATATTTTTTAACGGCCTTTATATCTCCTCTTAACATTCTTTTATAGAGGGTCCAGCCATCTTGTTTGGAAAGGTCAAACTCATATGCTTGAGTCTCAGTAAGTTCCTTGTACCATCTCTTTGCGGCCTTAAGACCAATGGATCCAGCTGTGATTGCCACGCCGAAAATCTTTCCTCTGGTGTAGGCAACTTGAACCCGCTGTGGTCCTATCTTTCTAACATTTGCAACCCACTCTCCAGTTACATCAGCTTCCACTCCTCCGGATACTCCTCCAAGAATTATCCCCGCATGAACCGCTATGGTCCCGGAAACCAAAAATGTAATTGAGTCCCCATTGGCCAGCTCATCTAAGGCACTCTGCTTGGTAGGTAAGAATTTAATAAAGGCCAACTTTTTTATCTCGGGATAAGTAGCAACATAGCGTTCCTGAACAAAGCCCAGGTTAGCTCCAACGGTTAATCCAATATTAGGAGCAATGCCTGGATATCCAGCTATCATCATCTCACCGGATACTCCTACGGCGAGTCCACCTCTTCTCATTTTTATAACTTTGAAACCTTTATCAGATACGGGTTCCTTTTCTGGTTCAATCCTGTTTACCGCTGCATTTTCAGAAAGATTAATAATATAGGTGTATCCATCTGCATCGACCATCACACTTGGTCTCATTTGAAAACCAAGTTTGGCCGCTTCCCTTTGGTTATTATTTTCTTGTCCTCCCGTGTCCGAATCGCCATCACAATAATAGCAGTTATCCGGATCTTCTCCACTATCAGTCGGCGGATCCCAAGGATCTCCCCCTCCTGAGCCTGGATCCCATGGAGCTCCATCGTCATTAGGTGGCGTCCCCACATCCCCTCCTGGACCCGAGGGTAATCCATCAGGCAATGAATCCGGTGGCATTCCTGGATATCCTTGGTCGATATCAATTCCATAACCAGGATCTACAAATTCATCCCCCTGTGAATAAACTTTCCCGGATATATTAAAAAGGATTATAAAAAAAACGAATATCTTCATGGTAATACTTCCTTGTATTGTTTTTTTTAATTTTAAATTTTTTTAAAAGAGTTTAGCAAGGAGCAATATTCTGAGCAAAAAGGGCGGTTATTTTTTTATCCACTCATAAAGGGAATAATGGTCGTTTTCCATCCCTAATTTTTTATAAATTTTTTGTGCTGTTTGATTTTTATTATCTACATAGAGCCTAAGACCTAAAATCTTTGGTTCTGCTAATACTATTTCCTTTAAATATTTATACATTTCTTTAAAAATTCCTATATTTCTATATTTAGGAAGCACATAAACTGAATGAATCCAAAGCACCTTTCCAGCTCTCCAATCACTCCATTCTTCCTGGATTAAAAGACATGCCAAGCTTTTATTTTCCTTGGTATATATTAAATAGGTTCCTAATAGGGGGTTATCAAAAACCTCTTCAACTCCCTTTCTGACAAGTTCTTCACTTAAAGTTAGATTCTCAGATTCAAATGCCATTTTCGTTTGAAAATAAATAATTATCTCTAGGTGATCTTTTTTATTTGCAGGGATAATTTTCATAAATAGTTAAATATCCTACAATAAGTGTCTTTTCAATTTCCTTATTTTTGGATATATATTCCCACCTATGGAAGCTTTACTAAACGTAGATTCTTTGACCGCATTATTTACTCTAACCCTAATGGAAATCGTTTTAGGGATAGATAATATTATTTTTATATCTCTGCTCGTTGGAAAACTTCCGGAAGACAAACGGGAAAAAGTCAGAAAATTAGGAATTTTTTTCGCTTTATTTATTCGAATTGGACTCCTTTTTTCAATTTCCTGGGTAATGAGTCTAAAAGATCCCTTATTTGGAGTATCCTCAATGGTTTTTTCTGGCCGAGACATAATTCTTTTGGCGGGTGGACTATTCCTGATTGCTAAATCCACCCATGAAATTCATAACAAAGTTGAAATTCATGAAGACCATCCCGAATTTAAAGGAAAAACTTCCAATGCTTTATCTGCTTTTTTAATGATCCTTCTCTTAGATATTGTTTTTTCACTAGACTCGGTAATTACAGCAGTTGGAATGGCCAATCAAATAAGCGTAATGGTTTTGGCAATGGTGATTTCTATGGCGGTTATGCTTTATTTTGCCAAAAGGATTGGTAATTTTGTGGATAAACATCCAACGGTAAAGATCTTGGCCCTGGCATTTCTAATTTTAATTGGCGTGATGTTGGTTATGGAAGGAATGGGGAAACATGTGGAAAAAGGCTATATCTATTTTGCCATGTTCTTTTCACTTACCGTAGAAATGCTAAATATGCGATACCGCAAAAAAAGAACCCACTAAATTAAATTTATTTAAAAAAATACAATTTTAATAAAAAAATGCCGATTTGATAGATTAACTTCTCAAAGGAGCATTTTTTGAAATCCCTAATTTCCATTATTCTGGTTTTTAATCTTCTTTGGACTTCATCCACCTTTGCCTTAACTATTTGGATGCCAATCACCGTTCAAGTTAATGCGGCTGGTGTGGTTTCCTATCGCTTTCCATTTCCCACGGCCTCTGACCCGGGTGCGAGCTTTGGTACCCTTAACCCAGGAGTACCTACCTTTTTTCCGGTTCCCATCGGAACCATAACTAAGTTTAAAAGAGTCTATGCTTTAGAAGGAGTTACACCTAATGAGATTGTCGACAATATTGTAGAGCGAGAGGGGTTATTTCTTCCTGCAAAAAGCACAGGTGGTTATAGGGTACTGGAAAAACAAAATTATTCTATTGGACTTAGTTTGAATACGTCTATGAAACTGGTGACCGGTTGGATGGGTCTAGGATTTTCAGGAGGAGTTGCAGCAACTTACGGAAAAGGGTATTTGGCCAATCGATTTGCACCAAATATTTCCGCAGTGGACTCCCTCCCTAAACCTGAGGTTCCAACCGATTTTGAAAAATTAAATTTATGGAATGACGGAGATTCACTTTCAACTTCCGTTTCCAAAAGTATTGCTATTAATGCTGGATTATCCGTTATGTCAGGAATAATAGCTTCGACCTCCGTTGTAGGGACAATAAGCACTTCCTGGAACGTTGGGCTATCCAAAGTAAAAGGTTCAGGGAAACATGCCTTAGTAAAACTAATTTGGGCCAAAGAAAAAGGGGCCAAGGCGGCGTTTAATGCTGGAAACTTTGTGGCAAATTTCAGCCTTACTAAAGCTTGGGGAAAAACTGAATCTTTCTCCTATATTTTTGATTTAACTTCGCCTGCTCGCTTTGATATTCCAGTGGAAAGTTATTTATTAGATAAAAACTCCAAGAAACATACTTTTACAAATATGTCAGTATTGGACGCCTATCAGGAAGCAATTAATGGAAATCTTATTTTGGCAGACGCTTTTGCCGCAAAATCAAATTCTGGAGTAAAAAAAGTTAACGAAGATGTTAAGAAAAGCATTACTTCGGGGATGGGCGGAAGTTTGACCGTACCATTTTTAATGAAGGCTTCCACCAATATTGGAAAACAATTTGTTGGAGGAAGAAGTAAAATTTTTGGAGAAAACCGACTGCTTGAGGAGTTGTTGGCGTCCTATTCCAAGGAATCCGGAACTGAGGGAATTTTAAGCAATGACATGAAAAGATTAAGTATCTTTGCAGGAAATTTTCAACAAATAACTCCTCTTAATGAATTAGATGGGCAAATGCAAAGAAGATATTCCGCATCTTATAAATATTATTATAACAAAAATAATGTTTCTCCCGGTGAATTGGAAGAGGAACTTAGATTACTCCGTTATAGGGTAGGATTTATGACAGAGCTCAAGGGGGTACCTCTTCCAAAAGAAAAAATGCGATCCCTAGAAATTGAACTCAATTTATCCCTTTCCAATTACGCCACCGATGAATTAATGAAGATTGCGGAAATTTACCCTGAGGAAACTTTTATTAATAACTCGCTAGATTATATCGATGGATTTTTTCAAGGGGTTGCCGATGCAAAAGCTGAAATTTGTGAAGCTTACCGGATGAGGATCCTCCAGGAGTGTATATTTACCACCAAAAGACAGACAAAATCAGCGATGAAATCGGCCATTGCCGCACTTAAGGAAATGAAAAAATCCCGCCTGGATATGGATTTTAAAAATTTCGTTAAAAGTTATGCGGAATTTGGAAAAGGCTTTATAGAAAATAGATTCACTATGAAAACGTTTTTGCGGATGATGCGCTCAGAATTTAATCCCAACATGAAAGGGGAAGAAAAATACACGAAAAATAGGATCATTATGGTTGATGGAAAACCCAGCAAAGTTCCATATGAGATAATTTTAAAAATCAAAGGATCAAATATTGCTCCGGTAGAAAAGATTCTTTATACGTATAAATAAGATGGCCTACCTCCCAATCAATTAATCTTTTTTCAAAAGATTGTCAGGTTCAAATTTGCTAATTATGATTTGAATCACAGTTGCTCAAATTTAAATAAAATTGGAGATATCATGAAAGATCGAAAATCAGCGGGGGAATATCCCCAGGAACTTTGGAATCTATTTGATCGCTTTGTTCACGGAGATATGGACCGAAGGGCCTTTTTTGAAGGGGCCGCAAAGTTTGCGATTGGGGCCTTGACTGTCGAAGCCCTTTGGCAAAATATTCGTCCCAATTACGCCTTGGCAAATGAAGTCCCCCCAGACGATAAACGAATAATCGTTCAGGAAATCACGGTGCGATCTCCAAAGGGCAACGGAACTATTCGCGGCCAATTAGCAAAACCGGCCCAAGGAAAAGTTCATCCCGTCGTCTTTGTGGTTCATGAAAATCGTGGGCTCAATCCTTATATTGAGGATGTGGGTCGCCGCTTGGCCGTGGCAGGTTTTATGTCTTTTGCACCCGATGGGCTAACAAGCGTTGGTGGTTATCCAGGTGACGACGAAAGAGGTGGAGAGCTTTTTAAAACTGTCGACCCCGCTAAAATGAAGGAAGATTTTTTGGCCGCTGCTCGCTGGCTCAAATATCTTCCTGACTCCACCAATAAATTGGGGGTTGTGGGTTTCTGCTTTGGTGGTGGGATAGCAAATTTTCTTGCGGTAAAATTGGGATATAGGCTGAGAGCAGCTGTTCCCTTTTATGGTATCCAACCAACTGCAGAAGAAACCTCCCATATCAAAGCTAAGCTTCTTATTCACGATGCTTCACTTGATGATCGTATTTTGAAAGGTTGGCCTGCATATGAAATTGCACTTAAGGCCAATAATGTGAAATATACTCATTATACGTATGAAGGTGTGAATCATGGATTTCATAACGACACGACACCTCGTTATGATGAAACTGCCGCCAAACTTGCTTGGTCCAGGACCCTTGAGTTTTTTAATCGTACCTTAAAGCCTAATTTTCATTTATGAATTAATCCTTATGATTAGACTGTTAATAATATTTTTTTTCTTTTGGGGGACCATTTGTCAGGCCAGCAATAAGGAAGATCCTGTTTCTAACAGATGGGATCTTAATTTTGATTATTACCATGTTCGGATACCTCAAAGTAAAAATGTTAACGGAGGTTTAATTGTTGCTGAGCATGGAGATCTAATTTTAGAGGCAAGGTATAATTACGAGGCAATCGATACAGGTTCAGTTTTCGCCGGAAAACGATTTGCCTTTGGGGAGACGGTTAAGTTTAATTTGATTCCAATGGGTGGTGTTTTATTTGGAAAAACCGACGGCGTTGCGCCAGGGCTTGATTTAAATATTACTTGGGGGATTCTGGGCCTTTACAGTCAAAATGAATTTGTATTTAATTTTTCTGGCGCACAAAGTGACTTTTTTTTTACATGGACCGAACTAAACCTTTATCCAACAGAGTGGTTTCATTTTGGCGGTGTTCTTCTGAAATTTGAAGTTCCCGGAATACCCAATGAATTACAAAAGGGAATTGATTTAGGATTCACCTACAAATCTTTTTCATTAACCGGTTATATTTTCGATATAGGGTTAAAATCAGAATTCGGTCTCATTAACTTCAACTTTAATTTATAAAATTTAAAAATCCCAATTCTTAGTAATCCAATAAAATGGCGAGGTCCTTTTCAGTTAAAACTTTTTTAACTTCGCCTTTTTCAAATAAAGTTGATGCCCTCACTATGGCCGATACGGATGCTGTTTGGGTATTTGGTCCAACCGAATTAAATGTTGTTGAAACCAAAAAGGTATAAAAACACCCCGCAAAACCACATCCACCATTTAAAACAACTCCATCTGTTAATCCTTTTTCAGAAAAACCGGAATCTTTTAATTTTTGTATTTGTCCCATCAATTCTTGGTCGGACCCAGCCATTTGATATTGGAGAAAAGCCTTTACCGCTTTTTCCTTCACCTCTATTGGTTTTGCAAAAATGGTAAGGGGTAATATTGCTAAGCTTAGAAACAAAATGATTTTCTTCATCATTAACTCCTTGGGAATTTAAAATGGCGGAAGAGAGAGGATTCGAACCTCCGGAACCTTACGGTTCGACACCTTAGCAAGGTGCTGCCTTAGACCACTCGGCCACTCTTCCTTGGGGGTAAAAAAAAAATGGCGGAGGACACAGGATTCGAACCTGCGGACCCACTAAAGGGTCAACGGTTTTCAAAACCGCCGCTTTCGACCGCTCAGCCAATCCTCCGCATGAGGGGCCATATTAAATTTGAGGACCTCTTTTGACAACTCCTAAAACCTAAATAGACGCTTTGCGCATTAATTTTCTATATTCTGTAAAAGACGGTTAAGGTCGAGCCTTCCTCCCGAAATAGAATATTTTTCTAATTTACCTTCTTTTTTTGCCGTCCTAATAATTCTATCTCGGATTTCCTTTGGGGTTAGGTTTGGTTCAATTGAAATAAGAAGCCCTACGGCCCCGGCAACATGAGGAGCGGCCATAGAGGACCCGGACATTTCCTGGTACGTGGGGTCTTTTACCCCTGAAGAATTTTGCATAACTGATACAGAGGTAGAGTAAATATTTACTCCAGGGGCCAATATATGAACCGTTTTTCGTCCATAATTTGAAAGATAATCTTTTTTGCCACCAGGCCCATGGTCACAAACGTTAATTACGTTATCCAAAGTTTCTGAATAACTTCCAGGATAGACCTTTTTTTTGTCCAAATTATCATTTGAGTTCCCGCAGGCACAGATAAAAGGAATTCCCTTTAATCCGGCCTTCTTAATGGCATCCACATATGCCTGGCTAAAATCATCTCCTCCAATGGAGGTTGTGATAATTTTTGCGCCCATCTTAATGGCATAATCTATGCCCATTAAAATATTTTCGACTGGATATTTAAAATCCCGATCATTTTTTATTAACACTGGCATTAATTTTACTTCTGCCATTATTCCTCTACCACCAATTGAATTGTGAACCATGGCGATGGTTCCTGAAGAGTGGGTCCCATGTCCGTTCATGTCCGTTGGGCTGGGATTTTTATTTCCTGGTGGATAAAAGCCATGGATATCATCTATGTAACCATTTCCATCATCATCAAAACCGGAAACTCCATTTAGTTCCTTTTCGTTTTTCCAAATATTTTCTTCCAAATCAGGATGGGTATAAAGAATTCCGCTATCCATTACTGCAATAATAATATCCGGGGATCCCATGGTTATTTTCCAAGCTTCTTTGGCCTTTATATCGATTCCCGCAACTGGAGAATCAAATATTGTCCCCATTGCATTATTTTCTGTATTTTCAAAGCTCCATTGTTTTGAAAAAAACTCATCGGCAATAACTTCTGGACCCTCATTGGAAATCCCAATATTTTGTAAAAGATAATTTGGTTCTATATATAAAACATCGGGGTTGTTTTTTAACTCATCCAATATTTTATTGCTCTTTATAGTTGGTTTCCAAGTTAGGTAACTTCCAAAGGAAAAATTTCTAACCTTTGCCTCCTGAAGAACTGATTTTTGAATTTTGAAGACTGATTTATTACTTTTCATCTTAATGATGTAACCATCAAAATCCGCGCCAAACCCAGAAACTGAAAAAAGAAATAGAAAAATTAGAAATTTCACTCAACTCTCCTTTAATTTAAAAGAGGTATTCTTGAATTCTTTTTATTAACTGTCTTTATGTTAAGGGCAAAATGCATTGCATTTTAGAAAATATATTTTGGGGTTTTCCACAATCTGAGATAAAATTGGTTAATGAAAGAAAATGTTGCGATTTTAGGTGCATCCGATCATCCCGAAAGATTTTCCCATAAGGCCCAAGTTTTACTGAAAAAAAAGGGATATAACCCCATTTTGGTCAATCCTAACCACCAAGAAATCGACGGAATAAAATGCTATTCCAAATGAGATCAAATAAAAGATAAAGTTCATACCCTTACCGTATATATAAACCCCGAACTATCATCACAGCTTAAGAAAGATATTTTAAATTTAAAATATGATCGGATCATTTTTAACCCAGGATCTGAAAACCCCGATCTTTACGACGGGTTGAAAAAAAAGGGTGTAGAGATCGTAGAGAACTGCACACTGGTAATGTTAAATTCGGGTATTTTTTAAAAATAAGTAAACTGCAATATATTTCGAGAGAGTTCCTCGGAGTCGATCCAAATCCCAAAACTACGGTTGGCACTTTTAGATTTGGGTTTCATGATCCCCTCTCCAAGCTCACATTCCCACTTAGGACTATAATGGTTGCAATCTTCTCCCCAGGTATTTTTAAGAAGAAACTCACATCTTCCATTTCTGGTTCTTTTTCCTATAACAATTGAAGCATGCATCCCGCATTCTTTAGTTGGAAGATTGATTTTGTTTAAGCCAACAAACCCTGACATTTTAAGAATTTCCAAACAGTAAGAAACTCCAACTGGTTGGGGATTGGGTCGATCTAGCAATTGGATAATGGAACTTTTCACATAGGAAGCAGGCCTTAAGGTATATGTTGTAGGTTTGGGGAGATTTCTTAAAAAAATATCATGATTTTCTGGATTTTTACAATCCCCAAAAATTTCATCATAAAGTTTTATACTTTCATTTTTTACAAAGTAGGGTAACATCTTATCAAAAATTAATCTCGCTTCATTGCAAGCTCTTGGATCACTCCCATCACAATAAGAACCAGTTGATAGGGCCCTTAATTCCTGCGTTTTTTGGTTATTCCATTTTTGATACCAAGAAAGGTCTCCCTTTAGCCTGGTAAATTCTGCAAAAAAATAATACATCATAGGATAAAAATCAAACGTCTCTAACCCCATTTTTTTGGTAAAGGCCCTTAAATTTTTCTCAATAGTTATCTGATTACACATTCCATTCTTTCTTATTTCCATTATCGTGGAATGGACAAACCCCGAATCAACTGGGGTAGTGGTGGGTTTTCCCACAAGTGAAATGCTGTCTAAAACTTTGCCCCTAAAAGAAAATTTCTTAAAAAGATAGGCAGCGTAAAGCGGGGAACTATGGGTCATATTTTGGGAAAAGGTTTTTGGGTTATGACTTCTTTTCCAATAATCCACCAATTGAGCAGCGGAGTAACCGTAACAAATATTGGTAGATCCTTGGTCATAATTGGGCATATCCTTGTATTCCAGGGCCCACTTATCTCTTGCTAAATTCACTCTAGAGCATTCTTCAGCTTGGGGCTGAAAAATAAACATTAAAATTAAAAGAAAACTAATCATATTTTATAGCCAATGGACCCGATTAACTTGGAATCAAATTGTAGTCTGTCTTCAAGTGGGACTTCCCGGTAGTTTCTAGTAAAGGTAAGATTAAGATAAAATTCCTGAGTAAAATGAGATTTAATGGAAAGGCCATAATCCAACATATAGTTGGGTAAATCGCCTTGGGTATCGCTTAAAAAAGGGAGATATCTTACCCATAATTCAACTTCGCTTTTATTCGGTAATTTCCATAAAACTGCGACATTCGCCCGAATTTTATTTTGAAATCTCACTGGTGTGTCGGTTGGGCTTTCTTTTGTATATCGATAACCTATCTCGAAAGTCCAATTAAGACTTTCTCCTTTAATAGGGAAGTTCACTCCCAAATCATAATTGTTTCTATTATAAAATCCTGCAAAAGGATCCCCTTCAGCAACAATGGAGGCAAATGGGTGGAAGTTCTTCTTTAATTTATAGTCATATCTTAATCTTAAATCCCAATTTCTTGAGGAAAGGCCTTTTTCATCCCAACCATAGTTATAATGACCTCCGATTAAAAAAATTTCATTTTTTAACACCAGGGAATTGTCGGATTTGAAAGCAACTGTATTATCAACGGTATTTCCATCCTGAATAATTAATCCGAGCAAAGAATCTGTATAAAAAGGCCCATGTTTTTCGTCTATCTCGGGCATTTTCCAGGTAGAGCCGGTCACCACTGCCACACTTAATTGTGGGAAAAAGAAATTTGATAAAATAAATAAAATTAAAATCCAAGATTTTTTATAAGTCATAGCCTTAATTTTATTTGTTTTTAAAATTAATCCTAGTTTTATTTAGAACTGGGAATATCAGATAAAATCTATTTGCTTCCCTATCTTAGAACTTCCTTGGCCAAGTAAACGCCAATTTCGGTGTTTAAGTTGAAAATATAATCACGAGGCTCATAATTTTTGTCTCTAAGTTTTTTTCTTAAAAACCCAATATCCTTAGGTTTACAATAGCCATCGCTTCCGTTTCTTTGTCTTACAAAATCCAGGAATTTTTTATGCTCAACAAACATTTTTCCCAAGGGGCAGTATATATCCGCATTTCTTTCCCCGTCAGGCATATTAGGGTCAAGAAAAAAATTGGTACAGGCCATCCACACTTGCTGGTCTAAATCCTTATCGGTTTTTCCGGATACCAATTTTTCCAAAGTAACCGCTTCCTCCATCGCCCTCTCTGCCCTTTTCTTGTTGTATGGGTTTGGATCCCCTCGATAGCGTTCAGCCTTAAAAGTGGCCCTGGCCTTATAATGAGAAACACATTCAGCAAATGAGCTTAGGGAAAATGATAAAATTAAGAAGGGGAAAAAAAGCCTTTTCATTTAGAGTCTCCATTTTTGTTATGGAAACCTATCGGAAAAATACTAAAATTATTTAGATATTGTCTTCATCCCACCCATATAAGGTTGTAAAACTTCAGGGATGGCAATCGAGCCGTCTTCATTTTGATAGTTTTCCATTATCGCTACCAATGTTCTTCCAACCGCTAGTCCGGATCCATTTAAAGTATGGGCGTATTCAGGTTTTCCTTCTGCATTTCTAAAACGAATGGATGCTCTTCTGGCCTGAAAGGCCTTGCAGTTGGAAATGGAACTGATCTCCCTATATTTATTTTGTCCTGGTAGCCAAACTTCCAGGTCTACACATTTTGAAGCACCAAAACCTATATCTGCCCCACATAGTATCAGGGCCCGATATGGAAGATTTAGTAGTTCTAAAATTGAACAGGCCCGATCGATCATATCCTGGTGGGCCTTCTCCGATTCATCTGGTGCTACAATATTCACTAGCTCCACTTTATTGAATTGATGAAGACGAATTAAACCTTTGGTATCTTTTCCATAGGAACCCGCTTCAGATCTAAAGCAAGGTGTATAGGCAGCATATTTTAATGGGAACTCTTCTTTAGGAAAAATTTCATCTCTTTTTAAATTTGTAACCGGAACTTCGGCAGTGGGAATTAAATACCAATCACGATCCGGAAGGTTTAACTTAAAAATATCCTCTTCAAATTTAGGGAGCTGTCCGGTTCCATATAAAGCGTCTTTATTAACAATAAAAGGAGGAAGAATTTCTTCATATCCATTTTTTACATGCTCATCGAGCATAAAATTAATTAATGCCCGCTCTAGTCTTGCCAGATGTTTTTTATAAACTACAAAACGAGACCCCGTAAGTCTTGCGCCTCTTTCAAAATCAAGCATGGAAAGCGTTTCGCCTAATTCCACATGTTCTTTGGGTTTAAAAGAAAAGCTACGGAGTTTGCCCCATTTTTTTATTTCAACATTGTCGGCCTCCGATTTCCCGGCCGGTACATCATCGGAAACCAAATTTGGGATGATGGATAAATTGTAATTAAGTTCTTTTTCCACATCGCCAAGTGATCCTTCCCCTGATTCGATTTCTTTTTTAATTTCAGCTACGGAGTTCATTATTTCGCTGGCATCCTTTCCTTCTTTTTTAAGTTTGCCAATTTGCTGGGATAAGTTTTTTACTTCAGCTCGAAGAGTCTCCACCTTACCGGTTAGCTCTTTTCTTTTTCCATTTAAGGAGATCACCTTATCAACTTGGCTTAAATCAAATCCTCTTTTGGAAAGATTATTTTTCACATCGGATGTGTTGGATTCAAAATATTTAATATCGTGCATTTCTACCTCAGCTGCTGAATAAACTGTTTTACCCGATCCTGATCTTTAGCAGTTGGATCTAGCTTTAAATAAGTCTCAAAAGACTCAATGGCAAGCCCACTTTGGCCCATGGCCTTATAAACAAAGCCTATATCCCGATAAATTTCAGCGTAATTGGGAGATTCCTTGATCGCCCTGGAAAATAACTCTTGGGACTCGGAAAGGTAGTTTTGTTTGAATTTTATTTTTCCAAGTGCATAGAGAGCATCTACATACTTAGAGTCGATAGATATCGCTTTTTCATACATTTTTGCAGCTGCCGAGAACTCCTTCTTAAATGCCAATACTTCACCCATAGCGTAAAAACCTCCAGGTCTTGAGGGGTTTTCCGCTATCTCGGCCTTTGCGGATTCTTCCGCTTTTTCCGGTTGGTTTTGGGCCATATAAACAACCGATAAAAAGTAATTAACCCTAGGAAAAGAACCAAGACTTCCCTTTACCTCCTCAAATACTTTTTGTGCATCTTTCCAATTTCTAACTTTTACAAAATATTCCCCAATAACCATTCTAGATTCTAGATCACCGGGAAAAAGTTTTATGAGTTCTTGGGAATATTTAAGGATATCGTCTTGTCTATCTTCAAGCTTGGCAGCTTCAACTAGGAATTTATACAGACTGGCATCTTTTTTTGGCATGCTCTCGATTTGATTTTTTATATCTTCAAAATTTTTGGTTTGCCCGGATTTAAAATAATAAATGGCCATCTCCGCCAGTATTTTGGGATTGTTAGGATTTCTTGTTAATTCATCCCTTAAATAACCTAAGGCCGCATCAGCACTATCTAGTTCATATAAGATTTTCGCCCAAAGGGAGCGGTATTCTAAATTAATCGGATCAAGTTCAATGGCATTTGCCAGATAGATCTGGGCCCTTCCGTATTTTCTAAATTTCAAATATTCAGTTGCCAGTAAAAAATAATTTTCATCGCCGAGTGGGTCTTTATCTAGGGCCTCTTGCAGATTTTTGATTCCTAAAACGGTGTTTCCTGATTTTAGGTAATATCTTGCTAAAATTGAATAATATTGGGAAGTTTTTCCAACAGGCGTATCTGCCAATGCAGTTATCTCTGCCTTGGCCGCATCCAATTTGTAGGAATTTATATAGGCCATAACCAAAGCTTCATTAACAGAAACATTTTCTGGTACGTCTTGTTTTAACTTTTTAAGAGTCTCTAAAGCGTCGTTGTAAAATCCCCTTTCGATTTGAACTTTTGATAAAAGTAGCTGGGATGGAATATAGGACGGGTTTAAATCCGATGCCTCGATAGCGTATTGAAATGCCTCGTTAAATCTTTTTTCTTTTAATTCAATCTGCGCCAACCTCATATTTTCTCTGATTTTACTTTCAATTACTAATGCTTCAACCGCAGAGCCACCGGCCACCCTTAAAGCCGCAAGCTTAGATCTAAGTTCATCGGAATCCCTAATAGCAAGCGCCGACCTAAAAAACTGGGTTGCCTTATGATCATCCTTTTTAACCGCACTAAGGATTCCCATATATTCCAAATATTTTGAAAAATAATATGGGGAATTTTCCGCCTCTAAGTTTTCTATCAATTTCAAAACTTGCTCCAACTGCTTAAATTGGGAATCCCGAACCAAATATCTGGCCAGTTCAAGGTAAAGTAGGACCGAATTCTTATAGTTTTTAAGCCCCTCAAGAATTTCTATTTTTCCCTCTCCAAACTTTTGATCCATATCCAAATATCTGGCTACGGCCAAATATCCTTCAACTGGTTTAAATTGAACGCCCTTTATCTTTTCATAGACTCCTTTTGCCTTGGTGGAATCGCCTACTCTAATCAGAACCTCCAGATATCCCGCCAAAAATTTAAGTGATGGCTTGGCTATTCTTAGATAGTTTTCGATTATATTTAAGGAGGTGTAGGTTTTTCCATTATGGAAATAAAATAGACCCAGTCCCATAACTATGTTGATGTTCGATAAGGATTTATTTTTTCCAATTCTAATTAGTTTAAAAAGTGTGCTTGCATCCTTATTTAATTCCTTTGAATTTGGAAGAAGCTCGGAATAAACCAAAATCAAATTCTCCAAAGCAGGATTATCCTGAAATTTATCTTGAAGTGATTTTAAAAATTGATCTGCCGCTTTGAGTTTATTCTTATAGGTATCTTGGGAATAAAGTTTTAATCCTTCCTCAAAAGCGGCCTTACTTTCTTTTTCTTTAATAAATTCGGATGTCTGGGGAAATTTTACGGTAAAGGGGAGGATCTCTATTTTAGGAATGGTTCCGGCCGGAGGTTTTAGAAATTCCAATATCAAATAGATTACAATTCCGGCACCAATCAAACCCTTGATAATGCCAGATCTGGTCACTTTGGCCGGGGTTTTTATAGCTTCAAGAGTTTTATCAATTGCCTTGGCGACTGGAGTCTCTTCTTTTTTAAATAGTTCGGCTTCAGCCTTCTCGGCCTCTTGATCAATTTCTACGAGATGGGCAGGAATATCAAATTCCCTGGTTTGGCCTGCAAGATCTATTTTTTCTTCTACCTCTTCGGTTGGGACGATTTTGAGGTCGGAGGGTTCAACCAACTCTTCCTCAAGCTTTGGCATTTCTATAATTTTGGTCTTTTCAATCTTTTCTTTTAAAAACTCCCTACCTTCTGAAATTTTGGTTTCTTCCTCAAATTCATCTTTTTTTGGAGGTTCTTCTTTTTTTGGAAGTTCACCTTTTTTTGTAGGTTCCTGTGCTGGAGTAGGTTGAGCACCGATATGAAACTTAAATTCTTGAAAATCGGGGTGAGTTTTTATTATTTCTGGAGGTGGCCCTGGCTCCGCTGGAGCGGCCATGGAGAAAGCTGAAAGATCCTGCCAAGTCCCGCCTGGAAATTCACAAGCGAGAATATTTCCCGTAATTCCATGTTTTTGAAGAAAGGAAAGTATCTCTTCAAGTGGCAAAGGGCCTATGATCTTTCCATCTAGCAGTTTTGCTTGAAATTTTTTTTTCATTTCTCAAGTAAATTATACCGCTAAAGGGGTAAAAATTGAAAATTTTGGCCCGTTATTGAATAAAAAAGATCTTTGATCCTAGGGCGGAAGAAAATAACCCCGACCAAAAGATTCCCAAAAATAGTAGAGGAATGGTCAAGGTAACTATTACGGTTTGATTTATAAATTTGAATCCTCCGATGGGTGCATCGGATTCAACTGGATTAAAGAACATAAATCTTATCACTTTGGCATAAAAATAAAGAGAAATAACCGAGGTAATGGCGCCGATTAAAACCAAGGTATAAAGTTTCTTATTTATGGCCGCATAAAAAATATTAAATTTGGCAACAAAACCTGCCAGAGGAGGAAGGCCGGTTAAAGAAAACATACAAATTGTCATCACTATTGCCATCACCGGGTATTTGAAGGCCAACCCGTTAAACCTTTCAAAATGATCATTGCCATATTCATCATTAACAAATGAGGTAATATAAAATGCCACCAGGGTCATAAACAAGTATGTGACCAGATAAAAAAGAATAGAAGAAATCCCAATTTCATCAACCACCACTACACCTAAAAGCATAAATCCCGCATGCCCAATAGATGAATAGGCCAACATTCTTTTAACCGATTTTTGTCCAATGGCGGATACGTTTCCTACAATCATGGTAAGAGCTGCAACCACTTGAAGGAGCGATATCCAGGTTATTTGTAACACTGAGGGTTCCTGACCAAAGAAAATCATGGTTACGCGAACAATAATAGCTAGCCCTGCAATTTTGGGAATTAAGGCAAAGAATGCGGTAACAGGAATAGGGGAGCCTTCATACACATCTGGAGACCACATATGAAAAGGTACAGCGGCAATCTTATATCCAAGCCCTATGAAGAAAAATACAAAGGAAGGAATCAAAACCGCCATTTGATTTGAAGTTAGGTTTTTTAAAAGAGGGTGCATCTCCCCAAATTGGATGGTGCCAAACGTTCCAAAAATATGGCTCATTCCAAATAACATCATTCCTGAAGCTACTGCTCCATAGAGGGCATACTTCACGCCTGCCTCGGAAGATCTGTCATCATCTTTTTTAAGCGATGCCATTACATAAGAAAGAATAGAGAGAGTCTCAATTCCCAAAAAACAAGTTAGTAGGTTGTTGGCAGAGGCCAAGAGCATCCCTCCGATTAAAACCCCAACGGATAAAATCGCAAACTCCGCCTTTAAATACTTATAAATATCTTGGGAAGTGTTGCTTAAATAGATGGTTGCAATAGTTCCAAGCACCATTAAAATCTTTAAAAAAGTGGAGAACGAATCCATTATCAGTGCATTGGTAAAAATTCCGGTGGGTTTTAGTCCTAAGTTTTTAAACAGGGCGATCAGGGCAAAAACCAAACCAACATAAGCACAGGTAAAAAAGGTTTTCAAACCACCCTCTTTTTCATCCCTGGCAGCTTCTAGAAATAGAAGTCCTACCATAGTGGCAATACATAATAGTTCCGGAATATAGAGACTTAAATTTGCCAAATAACTAACGTTCATGAGGTTCCCTTTTCTAGCTTGCGAACTTGGCCAAATCAACCACCAATTTTCCAACTGAAGCTTTCATCATATTTAAAACTGGTGCGGGGAAAATGCCTAAGGCAATTACTAAAAAGCACAGTGGTGCCATATAGAAAATTTCCCTGCCATTAACATCGTGGTATTCTTTATTGGATTCAATAACCTCACCAAAGAACATCCGCTTAAACATCCAAAGAAGGTAAGCTGCTCCAAAAATTAGTCCCAGAAGTGCCAATAGGGCAATGGTTGGATAAGGAGTAAATACTCCGATAAATACTAAAGCTTCAGAGATAAATCCAGAAAGTCCGGGAAGACCCAGGGAAGCGAAAAGTCCTATAATAAAGATAATGCTGTAGTTGGGCATCTGGGTGTAAAGACCGCCAAAACCCTTTTTACCTTCTGGTGTAACAATCCATCTGTGGTGGGATCTTTCATATAAAATTCCCACCAAAAGAAACATCATAGAGGTTGAAAGACCGTGGTTAAACATTTGCAGAACTGCTCCATTTAAACCTTCGGTAGTCATGGCAGCGATTCCAATCATGACAAATCCCATGTGAGATACCGAGGAGTAAGCGATCAGCTTTTTCACATCGGTTTGTGCCATCGCACAGAGGGCCCCATAGATAATATTAATCAAACCAACCCAGGCAATTGCATCGGCAAAGTAATGGGCCGCTTGGGGAAACATTGGATAAGAAATCCTTAAGTATCCGTAGGTTCCCATCTTAAGTAAAACACCCGCAAGAATTACGGAAACTGCAGTTGGTGCCTGAACGTGGGCGTGCGGCAACCAGGTGTGAAACGGGAATATGGGAACCTTGATGGCAAATCCGATAAAGAGCATTACAAAGAAAAACTTTTCAAAAGAGAAGTTCATTCCCAGGATATATAATTTCATATCAGAGAAATGTCCGCCCATCATGGAAACCATATCAAAAGAATTTGCGCCAAGTTTTGTCCCAGTAGCAAAATATAGAGCGATAATAGCGATTAACATCAAAACGGAACCGGCAAAGGTATAAAGGAAAAATTTAATCGCGGCATACTCTCTGTTTTCCCCGCCCCAAATACCGATAAGGAAAAACATTGGAAGTAACATAACTTCCCAGAAAACATAAAAAAGGAAAAAGTCTAAGGCCAAGAAAACTCCAAAGACTGAACCTTGAAGCATTAAAAGAAGTGAATAATAACCTTTAACTTGTTTTTTGATATCAAAACTTGAAAGAGCACAAAGGAAGAAAAGAAGTCCGTTGATTAAGACCATGGGAAGAGAAATTCCGTCGACTCCTAATTTATAAAAAATATTAAATTGAGTTATCCACGGAATGGACACTGCAAATGCGGGTTGCATTCCTTCAATGGACTGATCAAAATTCTTATAAAGAAGCAGAGTAAGGACAAAGGTGATAAAAGTTATTGCAACTGAAAACCACCTGATGGCATCCGCATTCTTTTTTGGAAAGAAGATAACTGCAACCATTCCTATAAAAGGTAACCAAAGAATCCAATTTAACAAACCGTGCACCGATAACTCCTTATGTGAGTAATTATCCTAATTTTAAGGTCATCAGGTAACTGCCTACTACTAATATGATGACCACAAAATAAAATTGTATTTTTCCTGATTGAACCGTTCGAAGAATAATATTCATGAATCGAACGGAAGCTCCGGTTCCATCTACTCCGACGGAATCCACCACCACATCGTCAAATCTTCCAGACCATGTAAATAAAAACCTAGAAATTGATTCCCATCCGTCGATGGCAAATCGGTCCCAAATTCCCATATCAAAGGCCGCCAAAAGATCATTAAATTTCAAAATAACTTTTTTGATGATTACATCGATATATAGGTCATCAAAATAATATTTATTTTTAAGGGTTTTATAGATCCCATGGAAACTATTTACGAAGGTATCCGGATTAAATAATTTCCTTATATACATTAAATACGCAAAGCCTATTCCAAAGAGAGCGATAAAAATTGAGACGATGGCACCTTTGGTGTGGGTGGCATGGGCGTGATGTGCCTCTTCCTCGGATAAACCGTGATTTGGGTCATATTCGGATTTTTTGAAATCAATGGCCGGCTTATCGTCAATGTTTCCAAAAGGCTGGCTTTTTTGCTCTTTGAATTTCTCCAACCCATGATGATCTGGTTTTTCTATTAATGTTGCAAACCATTCCTTATTTTTAACTCCTGGAACCATTACAATTCCCTGACCGGTGAAGGAACCGCAGTACCAAAACCCTAAGGTGAATACGCAAAGAATTAAAAGAGGAATATTTTGATTAAAGCTTAAATGTTCCTGGTGGGCCGAATCATATACTTCCTTATCTCTTGGCTCGCCAAAGAAAGTTAGGAAGATCATCCTAAACATATAAAACGCAGTCAAAAGAGCAGCAGTAAACCCAAGTATCGCTGGGAAGATATAAGTTTTATTATGTAGGGCCATTACCAAAGCCTCTCCTAGGATTCTATCTTTAGAAACAAATCCGGAGAAGAGCGGAACTCCCGCAATGGCCAAAGAGCAAATTAGCATTGCAAAAAAAGTGTAGGGAAGTTTTTTTCGAAGCCCACCCATTCTCGGCATCTCTTGTACGTGAGTATTGTGGTGGTGATCATGAAGCGAGTGAATAACCGATCCTGCAGAAAGAAATAAACATGCCTTGAAAACAGCGTGAGTAATTAAATGCATAAAAGCGGCATTGTAATTTCCAACACCAA
>Ga0180061_1000025_pt1 | contig 40392 bp, 40 predicted proteins | sample EasRivT27_16_10D_FD_121769 | JGI IMG/M metagenome (GOLD analysis project Ga0180061, IMG submission 121769) | Soil microbial communities from meander-bound floodplain in the East River, Colorado, USA - East River metaG ERMLIBT27_16_10D | ecosystem: Environmental > Terrestrial > Soil > Floodplain ...
ATTTCAGGAAGCATTATTTAAGATATCAAAGAGTTCCTATGGTATCTGTGAAGATTGCGGAGGTTCCATAGGATTTAATCGACTTCTCAGAAATCCTTCAGCGGACCTTTGTATAATTTGCAAGGAAGAGGCCGAAAGAGGAAAATAAATGGAGCATAAGATAGGAATTATTGGGGGATCCGGAATTTATCGTTTGGAATCCGGAAGGATTTTAAAAGAACATAAAATAAAGACTCCATTCGGACCCCCAAGTGATTCAATATTTGAAGTTGAAGCGGATAATATCCCTTTTTTTTTCCTCCCCAGACATGGACGAAATCATCATCTTTTACCCTCTGAAATAAATTATTGTGCAAATATTTTTGCCTTAAAAAAACTGGGTGTAAAATATCTTGTTTCCACTTCAATGGTAGGTTCTTTAAAGGAGGAAATTTTTCCTAGACATTTTGTAATTCCCCATCAATTTATTGATTTAACCAAGGGAAAACGTCGAAATACTTTTTTTGGTGAGGGCATAGTAGCGCATGTATCCAATGCAAATCCCATCAATATTATACTTTCACAATTAATAGCGGATGCCTGTCAAAAACACCTTATAAACCATAATTTTGGTGGAACCTATATTTGCATAGAAGGGCCACAGTTTTCCACGATTTCTGAATCGAAAAAATATCAGGGCCTCGGTGGTGATTATGTTGGAATGACCAATGTTCCAGAAAGTAACTTGTCCAATGAAGCCGGTATAAAATATGCCTCGCTGGGAATGGTAACAGATTTTGATTCCTGGAGAGGATCCGGCACTCCTTTTAAGATTATAATGGAAAATTTAAATAAAAATAAGGATATCTTGGGAAAACTTCTGCCTACCCTCCTCCGAGGTATTCTTGAAAACCCACCTCCGACTGAAGAAAAAGAAATCGAAACATCAATTTTGACCCCACCTTCTTTTTGGTCTAAAAAGCATAAGAGAATTTTAGAGATTTTACTTAAATGAGTGAACATTACTTTAGTCATTATTCCGTTTTGAAAAAAGAATGTTTAGATTTTTTAACGGAAGGGGCACCAAAAGGTTCCCGGTTTGTTGATTTAACCTTTGGTGCCGGAGGACATAGTTTTGGGCTTTTAGAAATGGGGTTTAAAGTAATAGCTACTGATCAGGACCCTGAGGCAATTGCTAACGGGCAAAAAAAAATATCGGATTCGCCCTTTGGATCAAAAATAGATTTAATTAAATCAAATTTTTCTGCCTTTCCAGAGATTGCATCCAAACAATTTCCTGGAGAGGAATTTCAAGGAATTCTACTGGATTTAGGAGTGTCTTCGCACCAGTTTGATAAAGGGGAAAGAGGTTTTTCTTTTAGGGTGGAAGCACCCCTGGATATGAGAATGGATCCCCAAAATCCCAATATTAAAACAGCAGCAGATCTTTTAAATGAACTTTCTGAAGAGGAATTGGCGGATATTTTTTTTTATTTTGGGGAAGAAAGGCTAGCTAGAAAAATAGCACGAAGAATAGTCGAGGAAAGGGAAAATAAACCAATTAAGTCAACTTTAGATTTAGAAAATATTATTTTTCACTGTTATCCAAAAACCCAGAGATTTAAAGGAATTAATCCATCCACTAGGACCTTTCAGGCCTTAAGAATAGCTGTAAATGAAGAACTAAAAGTTCTGGATGTGCTCCCTAAGCTTTTAAAATTTCTTCGGCCTTCTGGTAAGCTATTGGTAATTTCATTTCATTCCCTCGAGGACCGTATTGTAAAAAGAGCTTTCAAAGAACTGGAAAAGGGAGAGATCCCTTGTAAAATACTGACAAAAAAACCCATAACGCCTAGCGAAAAAGAGATCCTTGAGAATTTAAGATCAAGAAGTGCTAAACTAAGGGTTATAGAAAGATTGTAAAAACATTCATTGCCAGGAAGGTGAAGATGTTATTCAAGGAAAAAATTTCTTTTGGTGAAGTCCAATTTTTCACAAAAATAAAAAATTTTATTTTCAGCTCCCAGGGTCTTCCCCTCATCCTTATGTTTTTGACCTTAGGAATTCTATTTGTAGTCTTTAGAATGAAATCAGTTGAGCTAGATTACAAAATGGTTGAATTAAACCAAGAACTCTCCAAGAAAAAACTTATTGAAAAAGAGTTGGAGGCAGATAAGGCGGGATTACTTTCCACCAATAACTTGAGGGATTTGGCAAAAAAATATGATTTGAAGCCACCTAAGCAAACTCAAATAATCCTCATCCCAGAAAATTGGAATCTTAATTTGCCATGATGGAGAAAGATTTTTTTGAGCAATCCAAAGAATTAACTTCCGAAAGAGGGAAAAATCGAATTTATTTAATTTTTTCTCTTTACGTTCTTTGTTTGTTTTTTATTTTGATGAAGGCCTCCTATCTTCAAATATTTAGTAGGGAAAAACTTCTAAATTATTCCCGAAGTCAAATTTTCCGGGAAAAAACTATATTTCCCAACAGAGGAAATATTCTTGATCGCCACGGATTTCCTTTGGCCATCAACATTCAGACTTGGTCAATTTTTGCCATTCCTAGAGATTTCGAAAGACAACAGGATACCCTAAGAAAATTGTCCAAAATAGTCCCGGACCTTTCTTTTTCTGGTTTGCAGGAAAAGCTTAAAAATCGGGAAAAATACACTTGGTTGGCCAGAAAAATCCCTCTTTCTGAAAATCAGGTGGAAAAAATAAAAAATTTAAAAGGGATTTATCTTGAAGCAGTTCCAAAGAGATTATATCCCAATGGAGAGTTACTTTCTCAAACATTAGGTTTTGTAGGTCTTGATAATATAGGCTTAGCAGGCATTGAGTATCAATTTGATAATTTATTACGGGGAAAGGCCAAAAAAATAAAATATCTCCGAGACGCAAAAGGAAGAGCATTTAAATTTGAGGCCGAATTAATAAAAGATGATTCTCAGGATATAGTTCTAACCATCGATAAAGATATTCAATCTTTTGTGGAAAAATCCCTAAAAGACGGGGTTTTGGAGTTTAATGCGGAAAGTGGCGGAATGGGAGTTATGGACTCAAGTACGGGGGAGATTTTGGCAATAGCAAACTTTCCAACCTTTGATCCCAACACCGTTGTAAATTCTTCTGAGGTACATCGGAAACTCTCCTTTGTAACAGATCCCTTTGAGCCTGGTTCCATGTTTAAAACCCTTACAATAATTTCTGCCTTTGAAAATAAAAATGCCAGACCTGATACGAATTATTATTGCGAAAATGGGGCCTTCAAAGTTGATGACCACATTATTGGGGAGGCCGAAAAAAATAAAAAATTTGAATGGTTATCAGTTGCGGAAATTCTTAAACACAGCTCAAATATAGGCACCACCAAGATTGCATTTGATGTTAAGTTCCCACGTTTACTTAAAACCTGGAAAAACTTCAATATAGGGCAGAAGACCGGGGTTGAAATACCTGGAGAATCCCGAGGGATATTTAATGAGAGGGATAAAGTTACACCCTTGACCCTTTCTAATATGAGTTTTGGCCAAGGACTTGCCACAACGGGTATTCAAATGTTGGCCGCATATGCTGCAATTGCAAATGGTGGTTATTATGTACGGCCTACCATAATTAAAAACGACGAAATTAAAAACAAAGTGAGGATCGTCTCAGAAAAAACTATTAGGGAGATACAGAAAATCCTGGTTGAAGTAGTTGAAGATGGAACCGGAACTAGTGCTCAAATCCCCTATTTTAAAATAGCTGGGAAAACCTCTACCGCTCAAAGGGTGGTTAAGACGGGAGGTTATGATGGTTATATTCCGGGTTTTGTGGGGTATCCAATAAATGCGGATAGAAGATTTGTAATTCTGGTTTATATTGTTAATCCACAGGGGCAAATTTATTTTGGAAATAATGTGGCCGCGCCTATTTTTAAAAAGGTCGCCAAATATCTCCTATATAAAAATAAAGAATTTAATAATTTGGAAGAAGTGGCACTAGATAAAGGAACAATTATCGATTCCTTAAAAATTAGAGATGCCTCAACAAGGATAATGGGCGATAACGTGGTTCCTAACTTTATAGGTCTTGATAAGAAATCCTCAACGGCCTTAGCTGAAAAACTGTCCCTAAAACTTGTACATCAGGGCATAGGTGTTGTAGTCTCTCAATCACCAAATCCAAAAAGTGAAATTGGTGGAGAAAGAAAAATAACGCTTAATTATTCGCCCCCGAAATATGAATAGTAATATTATTTTAAATCTTCTAAAACCCTTAATTCTTGAACAGGGTAAAATTGATATCAAAGGAATTGACGATGTGGGCGTTAGGCTTGAGAAAGCAAAACCCAATCAGGTGGTATTTTATAATCTCAAAGGCGATAAAAAATCCCAAGAACTGTTCAAATCAAGGTTGGGAGAAAAATCCAATTTTCTAATAATTCTTTCTCAGCGGCCAACTGCCATGGTTTTGGAGAAAAACTTTTTAGTAATACCCCAAGATAAGTTTTTGCCTGCTCAAAAAATAATTTGTGATCATTTTTTTCCCTTAAAACGCCAAAGTTTTAAATTAATTGGAATTACCGGAACAAATGGAAAATCCACCACTGCATATCTTGGGATGTTTATCTCCACGCTTTTGGGTCACTCTGCCCTATCTGTTGGAACCCTGGGGATAGATTCTTTTACGGATAAAGTGGGGGATACCGATAATACAACCCCTTCTTATGTGGATCTGAGAAAAATTTTATTTACATATCAGAACGATTACAAGGCATTTTTTTTGGAAGTTTCAAGCCACTCTTTAGATCAAAACAGACTTTATGATTTAAGACTTGATGGAGGCATCTTCACTAGTTTTTCTCAAGACCATCTCGATTACCATTCTTCGATGGAGGAATATTTTAAATCCAAGGAAAAAATGGCAAAGGAGTATTTTGACCAAAAAGCATCCCTTGTAATTCCCAAAGGAGAGGAGCTTTTAAGAGAAAAATTATTGGAAGCAAAAGTCGCCAAAACTCTGGAGGAAAGAGGAATCAAAAACATCCCCCATATTTTTAAAATCCCCTATAATAAAAGAAATCTGGAATGTGCTTTGGAAATAAATGAAATAATTTGGAATGATTTTAAACCGGTAGATATTTTTAAACTTAAAAATCCAAAAGGCAGGTTTTCCAGTATTTCCTATAAAGATTCTTTTATTGTAATTGATTACGCTCATACACCCCAAGCCTTGGAAAGAGTTCTTGGGAGCATTAAAAGTATTTACCCCGATTTTAAAGTATCGGTAGTATTTGGTTGCGGTGGAGATAGAGATACTTTAAAAAGACCCATTATGGGGAAAATTGCTTCGGATTTTGTAACATCCGGAAAAATATATTTAACTTCTGATAATCCAAGGAGTGAAAAACCCGAAAAAATAATCGATGATATAAAAAAAGGGATCGATAAGCATAATTTCGAAGTAATTCCTGATAGGAAAATGGCCATTGAGACCGCAATATCAAATATTAAGGAAAAGGAAATTCTGTTGATAGCTGGCAAGGGCCATGAGGATTATCAGGAAATTAAAGGAGTATGCCACCCATTCTCAGATTTTAAAATCGTTGAGGAGTTCCTAGATGGTAAAAAAAATAGTATCTAAAAACTTATTAAATCTGCCCAAGTCCTTTAAAAGATTATATGGAGACCTCAAAGAAAAACAATATGATCTTTGTTTTGATTCAAGAACCATAGAACCGGGCCAAAGTTTTTTTGCTCTTAGAGGAGATAAATTTGATGCTTCAAGTTTTATTCCTGAAGTTCTTAAAAAAAATCCACCCCTTATAATCACCGATAATTCTCAAGCCGCCTCGGAATTTTCAACCGAAGATTGCCCATTTATTGTTTGTGAGGACACAATAACTTATCTTCAGGAATTGGCACACATACACATGCTTCACTGGAAAAAAGAGAATTCTGAAAAAAAAATTATAGGAATTACCGGATCCAATGGAAAGACCACAACCAAAGAAATGCTTTTTCATTTTTTGGATTCAGCTTTTCCAGGAAAGGTAATTCGAACATTGGGGAATTTAAATAACCATATTGGAGTTCCTTTCACCCTTTTATCAGCTCAAATTAATCACCATATTTTAATTATTGAAATGGGTACAAATCATCCAGGGGAAATAAAGGTTCTTTGTGACCTTGCCATGCCGGATGCAGGAATTATCACTTCAATTGGTCAAGCTCATTTGGAATTTTTTAAAACCACTGAAAAGGTGTTTTTAGAGAAAAAAAATCTTTGTAATTCCGTAATTGAAAATACTAAAGGCCTTGGCACCTTTGTAATAAATAAGGAAGACCCCTATTTGGCAAAAATTGAACATTTTGAGGGTCTTAAAACATTTGGAGAATTGGAGGGGGATTTTAGGATTTCCTATTCGGATCAAGCGGTAACAGTGGAAAATAAGGAAGAAAAAATTGTTTTAAAAAATGAAAATATTCTTGGAAAACATAATTTTAGAAACTTGGTCGCATCATTTTTACTGGCAAGCACACTTTATCCCTGGGAAAAGGAGAAATTTATAAAGGCATCTAAGTCATTTAAACCAAGCAGTAATCGATCTTCATGGGTAGAAAAAGGGAAAGGAAAATTTTTTCTTGATGCCTATAATGCTAATCCCGCTTCCATGAAGGCTTCCTTGGAAGGATTTGTGGATTTTTTAAAAAAATCAAATGTGGCAATTTCAAAATGCTTTTTTATCTTGGGTGATATGAACGAACTTGGAGAGAATGCACCTCGTCTACATGAAGAGATAGGATTTTTACTAAGGGAGCTTGGTGTTTCTAACGTGGCTTTTATCGGCAGATATGGTGAGTTTTACAATAAGGGATTTAACGGAGTACAAAATATTTTTGAATCCAAAAAAGCGTTTGAAAAAGAATGGGAAAAAATTTCGAAAAAATTTAAATTCTTCTTTATTAAGGCCAGTCGGTCTTTACAACTTGAGTCATTACTAGATATAAACTAAAGGCCTTTTGAAAAATTTGGGACTTTATGTTTTATCACTTATTTTATCCATTAAGTAATAGCTATCCTTTTCTTAATATTTTCCGCTATATAACCTTTAGATCCTTTCTGGCCTTCTTAGTTTCAACTATTTTTGCTTTGGCCGTTGGTAAATTTTTTATCGAGTGGATGCAAAAGAAACAATTTGGCCAAGTTATTCGAGAAGATGGGCCAAAAGACCATTTAAAAAAAGCTGGTACCCCTACCATGGGCGGGGTTTTTATTTTTGGAGCAGTTCTTTTTAGCATTTTATTTTTTGGGAACTTCCATTCTCCATCACTTCTTGTAACCTTAGGAATTGCCATTTCTTATTTTCTTTTGGGATTTTTAGATGATTATTCCAAGGTGATAAAAAATTCCTCCAAAGGCGTATCGGCCAAAGGAAAACTACTTTGGCAATTTTTAACAGCGCTTTTAGGAATGTATATTCTTATTCACTTTAAGGTGATTGACACCAAGCTCTATATGCCATTTCTTAAAGGACCTGTTCTAGATATGGGAGTTTTTTATATTTTTTTTGGCGCCCTTGTAATTGTGGGGTCATCAAATGCTGTTAATTTAACCGATGGGCTGGATGGGCTTGCAATAGGACCAATTATTACCAGCGCTGCAAGCCTTGCGGTCTTGGTTTATGCCACCGGTCATAAAGAGATTGCCAATTATTTATTGATTCCATACGTAGAAAATACCGGCGAACTTGCTGTATTGGCCATGGCCATTATTGGTGCCGGAGTTGGGTTTTTGTGGTATAACGCCTACCCTGCTCAAATTTTTATGGGAGATGTAGGCTCACTTTCCTTAGGTGGAGTATTAGGTACGATGGCAGTACTTTCTAAAAGTGAGATACTTTTTTCCGTTATTGGTGGGGTTTTTGTAATGGAAGCAGTTTCTGTAATTTTACAGGTGGCTTCGTTCAAGATGAGAAAAAAAAGAATTTTTAAAATGGCGCCAATTCATCATCATTTTGAGCTAAAAGGTTGGCCAGAGCCAAAGGTAATAGCTAGGTTTTGGATAATTTCTTTAGTTTTAGCGATTATGTCAGTTGCGACTTTGAAAATCAGGTAGGAGGAATAAGTGGAGCGATTTCGAAATAAAAAAGTCCTGATCGTAGGAATTGGGAAAACCGGATTTTCTTTAATAAATTTTTTCAATAAACTTAACTGTCAGATCAAAGTTACAGATATAAAGCCGATATTTGATTTAAATAAGGCAATTAAAAAATTAAAAAGAATAAGTCCTACTCCTGAATACGTTTTTGGTGAACACCGAGATCAAGACTTCTTGGAGGCCGATGTAGTGGTTTACTCTTCTGCAGTAAATCCGGATCTCGTCCAGATTGAACGCGCAAAATCCGCAGGGAAAGAAGTATATTCCGAGTTTTCGCTTGCCTATAAACTTTGTAAAAAGCCAATTATAGCAGTCTGTGGAAGTTATGGAAGAACTACGGTCGCCCACATGATTGGGTTTGCGCTAAAACTTGAAGGTAAAAAAGTTTTTGTTGGTGGTACTTCAGAAACTCCATTTATTGAATATTGCGTTTTACCTAATCCAGACGAGGTCGATTACGTGGTGGTTGAGGTTTCCGCAATTCAAATGAAAAGCGCTCCAAATTTTCATCCCAAAATGGTGGTTTTCACCAATCTGGGAGAGGATTATCCAAGAACCCATTTCCGTTCTATGGGCGAATTTATTGAGACGAAATTAAGTATAATTAAAACGCTATCCCCGGATGATGTTTTGATTATTAATTTTGATACGCTTGCAAACAATGCTTTTTTTAGAAATGCCCCTTGTAGAAAATATTGGTATTCAAGAAGGTCTTTTGTCACCATGGGTGTTATGAATGAAATCCAGGGAACTCATTTTCACGATCGAAGGATTAATTGCAATATAAATTATCATTCTGAGTTTATTGTCTCCAAAATGAGAATCGTTGGACAAGATAACCGGGAAAACCTATTAGCGGCCGTAACCGTGTGCAAAGCATTAAATATATCTGATAAATCTATACAGACCATGATTGAAAAATTTCCTTCAATCCCAAATCATTTAGAGTTTGTGATGGAAAAAAATGGGGTTTGTTTTTATAACGATTCCAAGGCAGAGGCCATGGATACCTTGATAAAAAGCCTGAAGGCCTTTAAAAAACCTGTGATTCTAATTGCCGGAGGCAAAGACATTGAGGAAATAGACTTTGATCCATATGTCCCGGAGTTAATCAACAATTCGCGTGTAATAGTTTTGGTAGGTGAAGTGAAAGAAAGATTAAATCGCGCCCTTGGTGAATTTAATCAGGCCTATATTGTAGGTTCCTTTGAAGAGTCGGTTCTTTTTGCTTACCAAAAATCCCGAACTGGAGATGTGATTCTTTTATCTCCAGGAAATCCTGCTACTGATTCCTTCCGTGATTTTGAGGAGAGAGGAAGTTACTTTAAAAAGTTGGTTTATCAACTTTAATCCTTTTTGATTGGAAGTTTTTACAATTCTGATATCCTTTTTTCATGGGACCAAGGGAGATTGAACTCCAAAAAACTTCAAAACTGCTTATTCTTAATTTCGTAGTTATCCTAGCGATTGGGATAACCATGGTCTATTCCTCAAGTTATCTTTTTGGAAAAGAAAATTTTGGATCCTCTACTTTTTTTGTTTCAAACCAACTTATATTTTTGGTTATGGGTATTGTGATGGCCTTTGTAGTTTCCCAAACCAAATTTGATTTTTGGTTGAAATACGGGTCTTATATTCATTATTTTTTTTTATTTCTTTTGATTTTGACCCTTTTCCCAAAAATTGGGCTTTCAGTAAAAGGAGCAAAAAGGTGGATTCATCTTTTTCATATCACTCTTCAACCAGGTGAAATGATTAAGTACACTTTAATATTTTGTTGCCTTCCCTACTTTGAGCAATTTAACCAGCTTACGGTAAGAGAAAGGGTTTTATATGCGATTCCGATTTTAATGCCTTTGGGAATTTTGATTAAACAGCCGGATTTTGGCACATTTTTTGTTTGCTTCATGGTTATTTTTTTTGTTTGTTATATGTCTTCATTTTCCAGAAAATATTTTTATGGCCTTTTAATATTTGGTGGATTTTCAATTACCGGAGCGCTTTTTTTAAAATCATATAGAATTCTTAGGCTACTTTCTTTTCTGGATCCTTGGAAAAATCCTAAGACTTCTGGTTTTCAAATAATTCAATCCTACTTAGGTTTTGCCAATGGAGGTATTTTTGGTCAGGGTATAGGAAATAGTAATGAGAAATTATTTTACCTTCCAGAGGCACATAATGATTTTATTTTAAGTGTAATTGGGGAAGAGTTAGGATTTCTTGGAGTTTCTTCCATTATTTTTCTTTATCTTTTTTTGGTTTATCTCGGTTTTAAATTGGCGATGAAGCTTAATTCTAAATGGGGAATGATTTTAGTTTCTACTATAATTTTTACTATTGGTTTGCAGGCAGTTTTAAATATGGCCGTGGTTTTAGGATTATTGCCAACAAAGGGTTTGAATCTGCCCTTAATAAGTTATGGTGGATCAAGTTTAATATCCAACTTTTTTGCTATCGGACTTATTTTTTCTGCGGTAAAAAATACATTAAAATTAGAGGATAAAGTCTATACTTAGACTACTTGCGTTAAGGGTGTTGAATTGTATAAAGTCCATAAAGATATTCACCTTCATTTTATAGGAATCGGCGGTATCGGGATGAGTGGTATTGCCGAATGTCTCCTGGCCATGGGATTTTCTGTATCCGGTTCAGATATGGGATCCTCCCCCACAACGGAAAAACTAAAAGATTTGGGTGCCAGACTTTATAAGGGGCACAGTAAGGAAAATATAGAAGGCGCAACTACGATAATTTATTCATCCGCAATCGGCCAAGATAACCCTGAAATGATAGCAGCTCATGAAAAAAATATTCCAATTATGAGAAGGGCCGAGATGCTTGCCGAGCTTATGAAATTAAAATTAGGTTTAGCGGTTGCCGGAACTCATGGAAAAACCACCACAACTTCCTTTTTGGCCACCATTTTATCTGAAGCAGGCCTTGATCCAACTTATATAATCGGGGGTATAGTTTCTAATTTAAAGGGACATGCAAAAATTGGAAAAGGTGATTTCTTAGTGGCAGAGGCAGATGAATCAGATGGTTCATTCTTACTTTTGTCCCCAATCATGTCAGTAATCACAAATATTGATAATGATCATTTGGGTCAATATGGAAGCGAAGAAAATCTATTCAACGCTTTTTTGGAATTTGCCAATAAAATCCCTTTTTATGGGGTTTGTATTTTATGTATTAACGATCACAAGCTTAGAGAAATTAGAAGCCTAATTAAAAAACCATATGCAACCTACGGAATCACCGTAGGTGATGAAATTCCAGATTTTGAAGCAAGAAATATTTCATATAAAGATTTCAGTTCCCAATATGATCTCTACTACCAAGGCGTATTTACCACCAAAATAAAAATTAAATTACCCGGGGAGCATTATGTATTGAATTCATTGGGGGCAATATCTCTAGCATTTTATTTAGATATTCCATTTTCCAAAATTGCCGAGGCAATCGCAAAATTTGAAGGTGTAGGAAGAAGATTTGAGCTTATTTATAAGGGAGATAATATAGAAATAGTGGATGATTATGGACATCACCCTACCGAGGTAATGGCCACTTTAAAGGCCCTTAGAAAAATAAGGCCAGATCACAAGATTAGGGTCATTTTTGAACCTCATCGTTTTTCGAGAACCCATGAATGTTGGGATCAGTTTCTTCATTGTTTTAAGGGCGCAGATGAGGTTGCCCTTATGCCTATATATTCGGCAGGAGAGCGACCTATAGAGGGAATTGATTCGGTGAGATTAGCTAAGGAAATTAATAAACTTTATCCAAATTTAGTGAATGAAGTTAAAAATCCCGAGGATTTAATCAAATTTGTCCCTTCAAACTCTTCCAAAAAAATGTCTATTTTGGTATTAGGTGCAGGTTCAATAGGGAAGAAAGTTCGTGATATAATAAAGAAATTCAATAATTAAGATGAATTTAATAGAAATTTTAAAAAACATTTCCGACTTGGAAATAGAATTAGACAAGGATTTGACTAACAAATCAACTATGCGCCTTAGGGCCAGAGGAGATTTGGTAACTATAAAATCAAGAGAATCCCTTTCAAAAGTTCTAATTGCTTTAAATAAAGATTCAATTCCATATAAGGTTTTGGGTTGGGGTTCAAACCAGTTACTCAAACCTACTTCTGATAAAATCTATCTAGAACTAGATTTTCCCTTCGATAAATCTCTTTTATCCAAGCCTTCTGGAACTTACGTTCTTCCTGCTTCAACTCCCCTAAACGTTCTCACGGCCCATGCGATTAAATTTGGTTTAAAAGGATTTGAATCTTTTACTGGAATTCCAGCATCCTTAGGTGGAGCAGTTTTTATGAATGCAGGAACAGGACTTGGTGAAATTGGGACAATTGTAAGATCTGTTAAGATAATGGAGCCGTCAGGAAGAGAAAGACTCGAAAAAATTACTCAGGACTCCTTCTCTTACCGTAAAAACAATTTTTTAAAGTCAGGGGAAGTAATTTTTGAAGTGGAATTATCTCCACTTGGTATGGACCCAGAGATAGGCAAGGTTATTCGAGATTATTTGGATTACCGTACTAGAACCCAGCCTTTAGACGCCAAAACTTGTGGTTGTGCTTTCAAAAATGATCACGAATTTTTTAGGGATAAGACTTGTCAGGCGGGCAAATTTATCGATTTGGCAGGTTTAAAGGGATTTACCATTAACGGTATTAAAGTAAGCCAAAAGCATGGAAACTTTTTGGAAAATACAGGTAATGGGGATTATTTTGACGTGATTAATATTATGGACAGGGTTAATATGGAGATGGAGCTTTATTTTGGCATCAAATTTAACAGGGAAGTTGAATTGTGAAAAAAATTATACTCCTTTTATTATTTTTAAAGGTCAGTGTTTCTTGGTCTGCTAATCCTAAACCCCTTAATTTCAAAACCTCTTTTGGAAATTGTCCATCTAGAACCGCCGGGGCACTAACTCTGGCGATGGTTAAAATATTTGAAGAAAAGAAATCACTTAAGGCCCTAAAAGAAAATATTGTCCAAGAAAAGCTAATGGAAAAATATTATCTTTCGGATTATAGGGTTAGTTACGATCCGTTAGAAAAACTTTTACGTCTAAATTTTGAGTGTCCCCGTCCCCTAATGAAGGTCCAAATTTATAAAAATAACGGGGATGACTCCTATGAAGCTATTTTGGTGGATAATGCTCAACTTTTTGAACTAAGTTATTTAACTGTCCTTAAGGAGGAGAATAAATTAAGAAAAAATATTCCCTCCTTGGCACTTCCAGTTGGTAATTTTGAAATTGAAACCAGGCGATCCATTGCTGGATTGGTTAATAACATGGGTGAGGATCTAAAAAAAAATCTATCTGAGTTGATCCTTAATGAATTAAATGAGTTGACTATTATTCTTTCAATCGGTGAGCGTCCATCAAGCGTCTTCATCGGACCCGATGATTGGGAATTAAAGGTATCCAAGCTGGAAAAAATCATAAAATTTTTAGAAGCCAAAAAACGAGTTCCTTCGGTTATCAATCTAACGAATACCAAGAAAATTGTTGTCAAGTTTGGAGACAAATTCTAAAATTTTTAGAGTGATGCGCACTTTCAAGTGATAGAATGAATCTGTCATACAATGAGAAAGGAATCTCATGAAACGAAAGAATATCCTAGTTGGTCTGGATGTGGGTACAACCAAGATTTGTACCTTAGTTGCCAGATTTTCCCAAAATAATAAATTTGAAATTATAGGAATCGGAAATCACCCTTCTCATGGTCTTAAAAAAGGTTGCGTAATCAATATTGAAAAAACCATTGATTCAATTAGAAAATCAATAAATGAAGCCAAAATAATGGCTGGAGTGGATTTTGATAATGCAACAGTGGGGATTTCTGGAAATCATATAGCTAGTTTTAATTCCCAAGGTGAAGTTGAAATTAGGGGAGAAGAAGTTACCCACAATGATGTGGAAAGAGCGATAGGCTCTGCAAAAGGGGTTCCCCTCCCGGAAGGCAGAGAAATCCTCCACGTGATCCCGCAAGATTTCAAAATTGATGACACCGACGGGATCAAGGATCCCCTTGGGATTTGTGGAAACAAAATAGAGGCCAAGATTCACATAGTAACCGGACAGGTTCACCTAATTCAAAATCTGGTTAAATGCGTGGAAGCTGCCGGAGTGTTTGCAGAACAAATTACCCTTCAACCCATTGCCTCTTCAGAGGCCACCCTATCTACAGAAGAAAAGGATTCTGGTGTTGTTTTAATTGATATTGGGGGTGGTACCACCGATGTTGCCATTTGGAAGGATGGCTCTTTATCTCATACAGAAATAATTCCGGTAGGGGGTAATCTTTTTACCAACGATTTATCAGAAATTTTAAAAATTCCTTTCTTAGATGCGGAAAAATTAAAAATAACCTATGGCAATCTCCTGAAAGAAGGGACCAATTCAAAACAGAAGATTTTATTGAAAGTACCACAGGGAGAAAGATCCCTTGAAGTTAGAATGATAAATGAAATTTTAATTTCTAGAGCAAACGAACTATTCCGATTAATTAATAGGGTAGTAGACGATAGTGGATTGTATAATAAAATGGCAGCTGGCTTTGTTTTCACCGGCGGAGGATCGCAAATCCCCGGGCTTGAAACAATTGGAAGTATATTTCTCGATGGTCCTGCACGAATTGGATATCCATTAATTTTAAACGGCATGACTAAAAGCATGCAAAACCCCAAATATTCAACTGTTCTGGGCCTTTTAATTGAGGCCAATAAAAGAAGAGAGAGAATTATTGAAAAGTCGATTATTATGGGAAGAAGTAACAATTTTATTGGGAAACTGAAGGATTCTTTAAGACTAGTATTAAAAGAAATTTTTTAAATTTTTAGGAGGAATATTTATGTTTGAGATAGCTAAAGAGAAAAAGGAAGGTCTCAATATCTCTGGTGCCAAGATTAAAGTTATCGGAGTTGGAGGAGGCGGGTGTAACGCTGTTAACACAATGATCAGAGCTGGACTTCAAGGTGTCGAATACATCGTGGCCAATACTGATATTCAGGCACTAAATGTTTCGCTCGCACCTATTAAAATTCAATTGGGTGTGGACGTAACCAAGGGGTTGGGGGCAGGAGCCAATCCGGAAATAGGAAGAAAAGCGGCCCTTGATGAATATGAAAAATTAAGCGAGGTCATAGAAGGGGCAGACATGGTTTTTGTGACCGCGGGTATGGGAGGAGGAACCGGAACAGGTGCAGGTCCTGTTATTGCCAAATTGGCCAAAGAATTAGGTGCTCTAACTGTAGGGGTAGTGACCAAGCCGTTTTTATTTAAAGGTAAAAAAAGGTCGAAACAGGCGGATGCCTGAATTTTGGTACTTGAGGAAAATGTTGATTCTCTCATCACCATTCCCAATCAACGACTTTTGTATTTGGCCGGCGAGAATTTATCATTGGTTGAAACATTTAAGAAAGCTGATGAAATCCTTTTAAATGCCGTTCGTGGAATTTCAGATTTGATAAATAACGTTGGTCATATAAATGCTGATTTTGCCGACGTAAGAACGATAATGGCCAATAAAGGATTATCGTTGATGGGGACCGGGATATCCCATGGGCCAGATCGTGCGATAAAAGCTGCTACCGAAGCTATTAGTTCACCACTTCTTGAAGATATTTCAATTGATGGCGCCACTGGAATAATCATTAACATTACAGGATCAGAAAATTTAAGCATGCATGAAACCAACGAAGCTGTGACACTAATTATGGAAGCAGCTGATGATGAGGCAGAAATCATCTTTGGAACGGTAATCGACAATGAAATGGGAGATAATATTAAGGTCACTGTAATTGCCACTGGTTTAAATGGAGAGGATAGAGCTACTACTGCCAATATGAAAAATCAGGAAGAAGTAAAAACCGCAGAACTTCAAAGAAAATTTAATGGGACAATCTTGGATTCAAATTTAAGGGAGACTCCTAAACAATTTTCTCCTGTTCCAGACGATGCCCCTCCCTTTGCAACAGGTATGCCCTCGGTAAAGGGAAAAACCATAGCTGAGAAGTTAGGTTTTATAAAATTTAATGAAGAAGAGTTGGATCGCCCTAGTTATGCTCGTAAGGAAGAAGTTGAAAGGCCTAGGATAATAACTAAGGATTACAATTTAAAGAATGAGCAGGTTTAAGTACTCTCTCTAAAAACTTGATATTTTTCTATTAATAAGTCCTGATCCTGTTTCCTTGTAAAATAACTTATATGGGACTCGATCAGGTCTTCTTCAAAATTTATTCTATATTCCACTACGATGTAGGATGGTATTTTTTCCTTATTCCAGATCATTTCTTTAAAATTTTGAAGAATAAGGCCATCCTGGGATTCTTCAGCATTTATTTGAAAGGACAAAATAGGTATCCATTGATATTTCTCAAGAAGTCTAAAATGTTCTAGGCAAAATGAAAGGGTTGTATGGTTTTTAATACAATCTTCGCAAAATGGGGCGTTGCAGATATGACAAAGTGATGTCGTTCTTTTGTCCTTATGATTAATACAGAAATTCTTTTCATTGGCAGGAGTGATTTTTTGTCGAGGAGGGCTCCTTTGCAGTATTATTATTGAGAAAATGCAAAGGGCAGTGAGGATTAAAAAAATAAAAATAGGGTTGAACATTATAAAATTCATTTTACTTTATTCTAAGGTAATAATTTGAATTTTGGCCAATAGGATTGACAAAAACCTATTAATTTAGTCAAAAGGTTTAAGATTTATGAGTTTTATATTGGTAATTTTTAGTATTTTTTCCCCTTCTTTGTTTGCCGCAACCGTGGTTATAGCTCTTTCTTCCAGTCCCAATAATATAGACCCTTTTTTTTCCACTGATGGGAATTCTCAAAATCTAAACCGCCTTTTACACCGATCTTTGATTGATTTTAATAAAGAGATGAAATTTGGGTGCGATCTGTGCACTTCTTATAGTGAAAATGTGGTTAATGGGACCCATGAGGTTAATTTTATTTTGAAGAAAGGAATTAGGTTTTGGGATGGAGCAGAAATTACAGCTCCTGATGTGGAAAACTCCATTAAATATTTTCAAGATGAAAAAGTTAACTCCATTTTCAGAAACGCATTTTTGGAAATTCAAAAAGTCGAAGTTTTAGGAAAATATGAAATAAAACTTAAATACAAAAAATTTAAATTAGAAAATTTGTCTAATCTCTGCCTTCTAAAAATAATAAAATATAAATATGGAAAGGAACATTCCCTGGAAAATATTACTGGGGCCGGTGGCTACAAAATTAAAAAAAACAATCCTTTGGTGCTGACACCATCTTTTGAAGCAACAAAACCAGATTTTGTTTTCAAGGTGGTCAAAGATGAGACAACCCTTGCATTAAAACTAATAAATAAAGAAGTTGATTTATCTTTGGCCAATATTTCCCCGAGAAAAGAAGATTGGCTAAGAAAAAAAGATTCCACCCTACATCTTTGGTCAATTCCTAGTTCAAATTACTATTATCTTGGAATAAATTTACAACGAGAACACCTTAAATCCAGAAATATTAGAAAAGCACTATCCTTGATGGTTCCACGAAAAAGATTAATGGATTACAAGATAAAGGACACTGGAATTCTCGCTCATAGCTTGTTTTCACCCGCATTTTCTGAGATTTTTTATCCCTTTCCAATTGATACACAAAACTTGAAAGAGGCTCAGCAAATTTTTCTAAAAGAAGGATATTCCAAAAATAAAGAGGGCTATTTTACTAAAAATGGACAAATTTTTTCTCTGGATTGGAAGGTTAACAATAACCGTGCTTCCTTTGAAATCGTGGAAATAATTAAAAGATCCTTTGAAGAAGGTGGAATAAAGGTTTTTTTAACGACCCAGGAATGGGGTACTTTTAATAGAAATTTTAAAAATGGTGCATATGACATAGTGCTTGCCAGTTGGCAGGGATTTACCGGACCCGATATGTTAAATTTCGTTTTCCACAGTAAGAATGTTCCTCCCATTGGTGGAAATAGGGGGCACTATATAAATCCCGAAGTTGATAAACTTCTAGATCTGGCTGAAGCTGAAACAAAAGAAGATCAAAGAAACAAAATATATTTCAAAGTTCAAACTATAATTGATTATGACTTACCCTATATAAGTCTATGGCATCCAAAAGTTTCATGGATAGGAAATGATTGCATCTCCGATATTAATCTATTACCCAATGGGAGTTTTTCCCCTCTTTTGGACATAATTTCCAATTGTAATCGGAAAAATTAAATGGAAAAAAAATATTATTATTTGCTGGAAGTGAAATTTAAAAAAATATCTGAACTGGAATATTTTAAAATTAACGGCTTGGCCTTTGAAGATTTCAATTGCCAAGGGGTGGAGGAATTTAATTTATCGGAAAGGGAAGTTGATGAAATATTGGGGAAAGATGCACTTTTAGGTGCAGAAGTAAGTGAAGCCATTATTGAAAAAATTGAGAAATCTGTAGAAAGTGGAAATACTTTTTTGGTTAAATATCTTTTTCTTAAAGAGGACGAAGCGAAATCTTTTCAAGATTTTTTAAGCGGCCTTGAAACACCCCCTGTAACCGATTTAAAAAAAAATATCTTTGAGGATTGGAACCAGGAATGGAAGAAACATTTCAAATCAATTGATATCTCCCCAAGATTAAAAGTAGTCCCTGAGTGGGAAAGGGATCAAAATTTAGAAGGAAAAATTATAATAAATCCTGGAATGGGATTTGGTACCGGTTCTCATGAAACCACTTTTTTATGTTTGAAGTTTCTTGATGAACTTAAAACCCCACTTAAGAAATGTTTGGATTTTGGCTGTGGATCTGGGATTTTAGGAATTGCAGCAATAAAGTTATTTAATAGTGAAGTAGATTTTGTAGATGTGAGCAAAGAAGCGCTTTCAAATTGTTATGAAAATTTGTGCCTGAACTTTGATCCTAATTCTTTGGAGGGAAGCTCTGTTGTGATTAGGGATCATTTTAAGGCGGACGAAAAATATGATCTCATTTTTGCAAACATTTTAATGGATATCTTAATAAATGAAAGAGATACCATCCTAAGATGTCTAAATTCCAAGGGAAAAATTATTATCTCCGGACTTTTAAATGAACAAAAGGATGAATTTTTAAAAAATTTTAGTCCGAATACCCTTAAGGTGCTTGAAAGCAAATCAAAAGGGGATTGGTGTGCGATTTTATTGGAGAGGGTATGAGGGCGATTTATCACGAGAATATTGAGAATTTATCTTATATTGAAGGAGAAGAGGCCCATCACCTGGCAAATGTAGTGCGGATAAAAAAGGGTGAAGAAATTTTAATTCTTAATGGTAAAGGCCAAAGAGTCAGGGCCAAAGTTAGCAATATTGAAAAAGACAGGGTTTATATTGAAATATTTGAATCCATTTTAATGGAGCATCCAAATCGGATTCACCTAGCAATAGGCCTTCCAAAAAAGGATGCATTTGAGGAAGTAATAAGAAATGCCACTGAAATTGGATTATCTAAAATTTATTATTTTAAATCCCAGTTTTCCCAACAGGATTTTGTTTTTAATGACAGAATTAAAAGAGTTTTAATCAGTGCTTCAATTCAATCCAATAATCCTTATTTTCCGGCCCTTGAGAAATTGGCCGATTTAAACTCCCTAATAAGTATTTTTGGCCAATATAATAAGATCCTATATTTTTGCTCCCACTCGAAAATACCTTCCAAATCAGATTTAAACCTAAACGAAAGGGACAAGGTGCTGGTGATCATTGGCCCGGAGGGGGGATTTTCTTCACCTGAGGAAGACCAATTAATAAATAATAGTTTGGTTAATGCCATTCACCTCCCATCTTATATTTTAAGGGCCCAAAATGCGGTAGTAGCATCTACTGCCTGGATTATGGGAAAGTTGGAGTGACATTCGTATTGGAGTTTATGTTTTTTTGTGAGAAAATTAAAGGGCAATGGAAAACAAGGAAGTTTCAAAGCATTTAAAGAAAGCAGCTCTTCCAATGGATTTGGATGAAATCGATTTGGATAATATTACCTTCAAACCAATAACCCAAGGTTTGGGTTTTCATCCCGAAAAAAAAGAAATTCCTATAATCAAGTCAAAGTTATCAAACCCCAAGCCAAGTTTTAACGCTAGAAATACTTTTGTCTCACCTCCAACCTTCTCCTCCTCAATGGTTATTCCAAAACCGGTTAAAGTTAAGCCGAAAGTTGAAGAAGAAATTCTAGAGGATACTCAGGTTTCCGAAAGGTTAATGGCCTTTTCATTGGATTTTTTAATTATTTCCCTAGCAACTTCCATTACCATACTTATTTTGGCCCTTTCATCCGGACTTTCGATGGAAATTTTAGGGTCTGTATTTACCCCAAAAGAAATAATCCTCTTTACAACAGGTGTTTTTTCAATCTATTTTCTCTTTTACTTTTCCGTGCTTGATCTCAGTTCAACTGTTGGGAAATCGATAATGGGTTTGGAAATTAGGACATTAGAAGGGAAAAGACCCGGGATTCAAAATACCTTTTCTCGCTCTTTGGTAACCCTTCTTTCTATTCCCCTTCTAGGCCTTCCTATCTTGACTGTTATCGAAGAAAAAATATCCGGAATTAAAGTATATAAGAGAAAATGTTCAATTTAAGCCAAAATGCCAAAGAATTCTTGGCAAAAAACAGAGATAAAAAAATAATTTTCACCAATGGGTGCTTTGATATTTTGCATTTAGGGCATTTGGAATACTTAAATGAAGCTAAGAAATTAGGTGATATCCTTATAATCGGCCTTAATTCTGATAAAAGTATAAAGAAAATCAAAGGTGAAGACCGTCCAATAAACGACCAAAATTTCCGAAAAGAGATGCTTAAAAATCTTAAATCCGTAGACTTTGTTGAACTTTTTGATGAACCCACCCCCTATGAGCTTATCAAGGCCATTTCTCCAGATGTTTTGGTTAAAGGTGGAGACTATACCGTTGATAAGGTTGTTGGAGCAGATTTAGTTAAAGAGGTGGTGTTGATCTCATTTAAGGAAGGCCATTCAACAACGGACTTTATTAAAAAGCTTCAAGGCAAGTCCTAACGCCTTGAAATTATAGAAAATCAATAATTGACTAAAGTGCATAGGTAATCCCTTCGAAAAGATGATTGAAATAGTCATCTATTTGGGGGAAGCGATGCTTTTAGGGATTCGAAACAATTTATTATCAGAGAATGTTCAAAGAAATCTAAAGACCGTTTCCAGGGAATATCAAAAAGAGGTTTTAGAACTATCGTCTGGGAAAAGGATAAACCAAGCATCTGATGACCCTGCCGGGTTAGCTATGGCCAAACTCCTTGAGGGAAATATCCGCTCTCTTAGGCAAGCAAATAGAAATGCAAATGAAGGCCTTTCTTTGGTTCAAACCGCAGAGGGTGGACTAAATGAGATTGGAAATATTCTTCTTAGGCTTAGAGAATTGGCCATCCAATCCTCTAGTGACGTCATAGGGGATGAGGAAAGAGGTTTATTACAAGCAGAATTTTCTGAGCTTCATCACGAAATTGATAGAATTTCCAGAACGACGGAATTAAATGGGGTTAATCTTCTTAATGGCTCCATGAAAAATATAGACGTGCAAGTGGGCATACATGCGGGGGCAGACCATAGGATTTCATTAAATGCAAAACCATTAGTGGCCAATACAGATATTTTTGATTTGGATGATGATGATATTGAATCCAAGGATGATTCCTTGGATTCTTTAAGTACCTTGGATAGGGCAATTTCAAAAGTTTCAGAGCAACGGGCCCAATTGGGGGCCTATCAGAGCAGACTTACATCAGCAATTTCCAATTTAGAAAGTATGACCTTTAATTCAGAAGAGGCAAGATCGGTTATAGAGGATGCGGATATTGCTAAAGCAGCCTCACGAATGGTCACCCTTGGGATAATCCAGGAAGCGGGAATATCAACTCTGGCCCAGGTAAATAATCTAAATTCAAAGGTAATAAGGCTTTTAACCTAAATGGGTTGAAAAAAAGTATTACCTAAACTATAAGGCAGGAGTGAAGATTTCTTCCATTTCTGACATTCATATCAAGTCTCCAACAGACAAGTCCTATGCTTTGTTATTAGATTTTTTAAATCATAAGGAAGTGAGTGACTCTGATGGGGTACTCCTATTAGGTGATATATTTGATTTTATGATGGGGGAGCACAAGGAATATCTTGATTTATATAAAGACTTTTTTAAGGCCTTAAATAGTTTGCTTCAAAATGGAAAGGAAGTTCACTTTTTTGAAGGTAATCATGATTTTCATTTGGAAGGTTTGTTTAAGCATCATTTGAAATCCGAAAAGTTTTTTTATCACACAAAAGGGATTCAAAAAACAATTGGTGAAAAAAAAGTATATTTCTGTCATGGGGATGACATACAAATCGGAGATCCAACTTACAAGATTTTAAAATTTGTTCTAAGGAATCGATTCTCTAGATTTCTTTTTAATAAGGTATTCCCTTTTAAGGTCCAACAATTCGTAGCTGAATTTTTTTCCAATAAATCAAGAAAGCGAGGACAGGCATATTATTCAAATCAGGATGTGATCAAGGAGATATTTAGGAAATCTGCAATTAATTTCTGGAAATTTAATACAGCGGATATACTCGTCTGTGGCCATAGCCATTGCCAGGATGATTTTCGGCCGATGGAAAATCGAAAATATTTAAATAATGGATATTTCCCAAATTCCGGTAATTTCTTAGTAATAGATGAGGCCGAAACCAGGTTTTGTAAAATCAATTTGAGCGTTTAATGGTAACCTTTCCCTGGGCAAATTTCTCTTTTAGTGTGTGAAAATAAGTCTTTTGAGGATTTTTTATTAATTGGGCCGTTAGGGAGCTTTTCTTAATTATTACTGAGTCTTGATTATTAATTTCCAAGTATTCTTGGCCATCAAGAGTTAAATTAATCTGTCCATTAGTGGGATAAACCTTAATAATTAGTGCGGAATCATCAGTTATGACCATTGGTCTGTTGGTTAGACTGTGGGGGCAAATAGGGGTTATAGCTAGGGATTTTACCAATGGATGAATAATGGGCCCACCTGCGGCCAAGGAATAAGCGGTGGATCCTATGGGGGAGCTTACAATTACTCCATCCCCGGAAAAAATGGTTACCTGTTCCTCGTTAGTTTCTAAGGATAAGGTGAACATTCTGGAAATATCATTTTTATTTATCACTGCATCATTAACAAAATGACTTCTAAAGATGGGCTCCTTTCCTCTTTGAACCTCAACTTTAAAAAGTGGTAAAAGGGTAATTTCGAATTTTCCATTCAAGGTTTCTTCAAGAGAATCATAAAAATCAAATTGAGAAAATTCAGTGATAAATCCTAGTTTTCCCAAATTTATTCCAAATATCGGAGGACCATTTTTTTGCGACTTCCTGCTTGCCCCCAGAAGAGAGCCATCACCCCCAAGCGTGATAATAAGCTCACCCTTAGAGAAAAGTTCATCATAGGGTAAAAATTCTACTTTTGAATAAAGTTTTGGAAGGAGTTTTTGAATTCTTTTGGCCTCATCTTCTGAGAAAATAATGGTTTTACCCATTTTTAAAAGCCATTTAACAAGATTTGTTAATATTCCTGAGAATTCTGTAGTGCCTCTAGGCTTAAGAATGAAGCTTATTTTATCCATTTGAGGACCACTTTATAATTTAAAACAGGTTTTGTCATTTTATGGATTTCATTGTTTCTAATACATCTAATTTCCAGTGAATTAAATTTTCCAACAACTCATATTCCATAATATCCATAATTAAGCTTAGATCATTCCTTTGTTTTGCCTGAGAAAGCCTGTTTAGAAGTCCAAGAAGTTGAAACTGTAAAACCACAAAGGGTGATTCTTTAGTAAAGGATTCGCTATTTTTTAAATAATTTTTTAGGGTAGAGGAGGCTTTAATAAAATTGCTCAAATTTTCCACTATTTCCAAAAAGATTTCATCAAGGTGGTCAAAATGCCCTTTTGAACAAAGTTTAATATACCTTGCAATACCATCTCCAATTTTTTCTATGTCGGTTTCACATAGGTATATTTGCTCGGGATTTATAGTTTGGATTTCCATAATATTTATTTTCCTTTTTCTATTATAGTAAACCTTGATTTTATATTGTTTATCAACTCTAAAATTATTTCCAGAAAATTAAAATATTCTTCGAAAATAAAGAAAACATTTTGAGTTATATCATTTAGATTTTCCCCTTGGGCCATTAATCTTGAAAAATGGAAGTAATCGATTGCACTACCCAGACAGGGGTAGGCGACTTTTAATTTAGCAGAAAGGGTATCTATTTCATCAATTTTATCGCCGTATTCTTTTATTTTTTTGAAATCAGGGGATGAATCAGTCAATTCTTGGATTATAAAAATAGCATACCTTTTGCCTAATCCGATAAGGTCTCTAAGGTTTTTTGTAGCTTTTTCATAATGATCCAGTTCTATTAAGGTAGATTCGGGTAATGAATCAAATTTAATCAATTCTTCGATGTCCTCAAAACAAAACTCAAATGCATATTTGTAGAACTCTTGAAATAAATCAGCAATTTCAATGGGAGCATCTTGGGTTGATTTATTATGAATAAAATATCCATTGCCTTGGTAAGTTTTAAAAAAACCTTCTTCTTTTCCTTTTTCAATTAAATTAACTATAGATATCTCTGGAATTGAATTAAGAGCAGTGAAATTACTTTGGCCATGGGGCATAAATAAAAACAAATCTTTTTTCTGAGAGTAAAAATTAATACAGGGGACATCTTTATAGGAACAGAGTAAGGAATAAATGGAATATTTTCCGATATAAAGACAATCTTTTAAGTCTGATTTTAAAAAATCTAAAAGATTTAAAGAAGTATCCTCCTCCCCAATCAAAATGATTTCACATTTGGGAAATACATTTTGAATTAAAGTTATTTTTTCCCTTTCCAAGTTTAAAATTACTTTCTTGATTTGAAGTGAGGAAAAAGCGGTGATCGGTTTTTTATTTCCTATTATTGATTTAAAAATATCTATTATGGAAAAAGGATTTAAATTATCTCCCATAATGACGGAATAGACATATCTTGACCAAGAATCATCAATTATTAGGTTATTGGATTTGGAATATCGAAAACCCAATTTAAAAGTGGATTTTATAAAGGAGCAAAGATATCCACTGGATTTGGAGTATGTTAAATTAATTAAAACTGAAAAAGAAATATCGAGGAATTCATTTTTTAGAGAGGTGATACTTTTTTCAAGCGATGATGGATCGATGTTTTGAATGTAAATTATGTTTTCAAATTCCTCTCTCAATAAGGTATCTAAAACTATCCCCTCTGATTTTAAAATAATAGTTTTATGAATGGCCGGAAAGTTTTTTGAGAAACCTTTAAAGGCAATGAGGGTTTCCATCACCTGATGGTTGGTCCCAAGCTGTACAATTCCGATAGTTTTATTTTCTGGCATCCTCTTCCATCACAGAAGCCAAATACAGGTCGAGGAAATCAATTTGTTCAAGAGTTTCATTTTTAGAAAGTTTTTCTTTTATTTTATTTAGCTTCTGTTCAATATCGTGGATAAAATCAATCATTGGGGTAATTCCTCATTAAGATTTACCCTATTTCCAAAGGCTTTTTTAATTAAGCTCTCTTTTTTCTTATTCCAAACTTGACCCTCAAGATCCCTGATTGAAGAATTTACAACTTGAATTTGTTCTTTAAGGGCAAAGATATTGTTTTCAAATATTTTTAATTCATTTATAGGAGAATATTCGATTTTATATTTGAAAATAAGAATGGGTATGGCATTTAAACTCTCAGAATTTGAAAAAGATAATAAATCATCCAAATTAACTATGAGATCTTTTTTATAAGAATCCCCTTCTTCAACCAAACTTAATAAACGGAGGATATTTAATAATTTTCCCGAAACTTCATTATTAAGATTTTTTTGATTTTCGATCCATTCGGAAGCTTCTTTTTGAGGGAAATCTGCAATGTCCGAAAGGATGGTTTCATCTCGTTCTTGCAAATAAAGGGCACCGACCAAATAACGGGCCATTAATCGGCTAATTTCTTCATTAAAAGAGAACTTTCCATGAAGCCTTTGCAATCTGTAGCCAACTCGGTCTTGGGAACAGGAAAATAACTGGAGATCAACGGAATTAAAGTAAAAATTTCCTTCCAGACAATTAAAAATATCTAATCCTTTTATCCTATCCGCTCCCTTTTTTAAGATGATATTTTTTGGGCCAATCAATGGAGCTTCCATATTGTCAGTAATTTCAATAATGGATATGCCTTCGGAATGTGCTAAATATTTTAGAAGAGATTGGCCAGTAATAAAATAATCTAAGAGTGCTAGCGTTTTTTTGGCATTTTCAAAGTTTGTATAAATAATTTCTAGCTCATAATTGAAATATCGATTTAGTTTGGTGAAATATTCTCTATTTATTTTTTGAAAATCTACCAATAAGACTGGGAAATAACCCCCGGAGTTTCTTAAATGATCGATTAACTCTACCAAGGTTTGAAAAGGCAGAAAGTCATCTTCTGGTTTTGTAGGCAGGAGAATTCCGATATTTTTGTGGCCAGAGTTTCTCCTGGGTATTTGAGGGTCAAAAAACAAATTATTTCCCAAGTGTAGATATTCGGTTGGGTTCAATGGATTAAACTTATAATTCATCAAACTTTGTTGAATTAAAAACCATAAATTTGAGGGATATAATTTTTTGGTGGATTCAAACTTTATGCCATAAAAATTGGAGGTGATGGATTTTAAGCTTATATAGGACGATAATAATGCTCCTTCTAATGAGAATCCAGTATGAATAATACTATCCAAATTCTGGCGACAGATATTTGATAAAGTTTTTTCCAATGAGTTTATTGCTTGTGCGTCTGGAAAAATTTTTCCCTTTAAAAAAGTTTTTATTTTCTTTTTCTCGATTTGAAAAAAATGGTCAATCGAAGGAAGCAATTTGCTGTATTCATTTTCCTCGCCAAATGTAAGAAAAGAAATTTCTGAGGCAGGATAATATGTTTTTAAACTGACAATAAATGGAGCTGTTAATAAAATTGAGTCAGGGCCATCGAGATTAATGATTAGTATGTGTTGCATCGTTTTTTAACTCCCCTTCCCTTAATGTTTTTAAAAAAAGAAAAAAAAAGTCCAAAGGATTATCAAAAACTTCCTTAGTGATAATTTTTTCATTGGTAAAAAACTCTATTGTTGCATCTTTTTGAAATTGATCCAAATAGTCTTTGATCTCTGGGGATTTTATTTGAGAAGTGATATGTTCAAGAGTTTTATCAGATCTAAAAGCCAAAAAATCTTTGAAATATGACAAACTAAGGTTAAAACTCGCAGGGTGAGGTAAAATCACTGGTTTTTCCACCAAAAACTCCAGGAATTCCTCATTTTGAAATAGGTCATTTGGTTCCATACCGGAGAAAATGGAAATGTTTCCTGAGGGTAGAAGGCCTAGTGATTCACAATCGGTCACAATTTTTAGACTAGGTTCAATTACCAGAATTTGATAATTGTTCTGATGAAGATTCACAAGATAGTTAACCAGATAATGAAGATGGTAAGCAAACCCAAGCCCTAGCAATAAAACATGATTATTATTTTTTAGGACATCCTCGTTTTCCAAAATAAATCTTTCTGCCTCGTATCTTGGATCGTAAGTTGAATGAAGATGGACATTATTAATTTTGGGGATTTTATGTCCCGATTTTGATTCAATAATCTGATATTTAACCACAGATGATATGGACATACTTTCACCTAATTTCTTTGATTTTTGCTGTTTTAATTTGAACACCTTTAAGGTTGTTCGTCAAAAAGATATTAGCCTTCTAGGTAGCTTTTAAGTTTTGAAATTTTTGAGATTGTGTTTGAAGTTTTGATTTTTTCCAAAGAAAGAAAATCAAGAGTTTCACTATCAATTGTTTGGATCAGCGAAGAGGTTTCAAATGCGGCTCTTTGGACCTTTTGAAAAAAATCTTTAAGAAATTCCGGCTCACTTAACCTATCGTTTTGGTCCAATTTTGTTAAAATTTTCTCCTTATGATACTTAAGAATATTCAAGAGTCTTTGGCGATTTTCGCTTTCAAGATTTAATCGGTCCAAATCACCCTCTTTGGCATAAATTCTTATTTTAGTTGAAATATTTAAGCAACGATTCCAAAGATCCAAGTACTTTGTGAAATCCAATAATAATTCTTTGATAAGTTCCAAATTTATTTTTTCCCCTTTAAAGATTTTATCGCATTTGTCCATCCATCATAAAGGGTATTTAATACTTCCAAACAACTTTCGAGAGGCTTTATGTCCATATTTAAATTCGCTTGGGTAGAGGAATGAAATATATAATCATATAATCTAGATAACTCTTCAGCTATGTTACCGCCAATTTTATGGTCTAAAGAATTGTTTAATTCAATAATAATGTCCTGAAGCCTTCCAATATATTCACCTTTTTTGGCAATATTTTTTTCTTTAATTGCTTCCATGGATTTTTTGCAAAATTTAATTGCAGCCTCATAAAGCATAAGAAGAATTTCTTCTTTTCGTGCAGTATTTATGGATGTTTTTTTATAAGCACCAAGACCATAGTTCATTTAAGTCTCCAAGTTAGATTATGGACCAGGTTTCCCGCCTGCAATACTTGCAGCTTCGCTACCCTGTCCCTTGATTCTTGAAATTTCTTTTTCCAATCTTGCAAATTTATTTCTAAGATTCGATTCCTTTTGGGCTATATGACGATCAGTGTTTTCAATTTTTTTATCGATTGAACTTATGCCATCTCTCAAGGTCTTTTTCTTAAGCGGGATTGTTCCACTAGGAATTTTTAGAGTTTCTTTTCCAAAAATTTCAAGATTGGTTATAAAACCCGGAGTCTTAACATTTTGTTTATTTTTGCCATATAGAATTTGGGAAACTTCCTTTAAATTTCCAGTAATCTTTGTTTCGAATTTATTTTGGTCGACTGCAAGTAAACCGTTTTTTTGGAAAGTTATTCCTAAATCGCTGATTCTTCTTTGTCCAAAATCTGTATCGATGGGTTTAAATATTAAGCCCCTAAGTTTATGTTCTATGTTTTGAAGAAGGACATCTCCACCTAGGGTTCTTGAGGTGTCGGTATTTTGGTCCATAGTGTTTTGAACATTTATAAATTTTAATATGGCATTAATATTTTCCACAATTTCATAAATCTTTTGAGAAGTGGCCAGGTTATCATTTGAAATTTTTAAGTTAAATTCTTTTCCTTCGTCTGCTCTCATTAACTCAATTGAAACACCTGGAAGTAGCCCTTGAATTTGATTGGAGGGAGTCTCAATTAAAAAACCATCCAATCTTACCACCCCGTTTTCAGCCTCTCGTTCTTTATCAATATAGAAATCCCTTTCCCCATCTACAAAATATAGATAAGGAAATTCAGCACGGTTTTCTCTCCCAGATTCATCGAAGCTAAGCAGAAGTCTCCAAGGATCCTCTGAACCCGTTCCATCATTAACTATATTTGCTTTCATCCCAAGCTCTGGGTCGGAGTTTATAAGCTTTGCAACCCCTGACAAAGTGGCATCTGACTTATCAATAAATATGGATTTTGATTCTCCATTGGGTAGGAAAAATTCCAAAAATCCAACCCCTACGTAACTTTTATCTTTATCGGGAAAACCCGAAGTAAGGGCAGAAGATTTTTGTGCGAGTTTTAGAACTTCAAATCGGTAGTCACCTGGATATGCTACCTTCTTATCTGCAGAAGCTGTAATTATTGACTCATCGGTTGCAATTTTTAAATCACCAAACTCCTTAAGATTGCTATTTTTTAAAATCTTTTCGTTTAACTGCTCTATATGTTTGGACAATTCGTTAACTAAGGCGGTTTTTTCTTGGATTTTAACCTTTTTTTGTTCCATTTTTTGGATTGGAATCTTTTCAGCAGAAATGATCTGTTCCACAATATCTTTGGGAAGACCGGAATTTATTGAACCTAGACTGATGCCCAAATAAGGACTCCCTTAAAAAAAAATGGTAAAGTCTATTTTTTTAGCTTAACACCGAGCATTCATAGCGCAAGGTGTCGGCAAAGTTTGGCAATAAATACCTGATCGTAGTAGTTTGCCTAATAAAGAGTTATGGAAACACTTGTAGTAAAAGAACCGAAGATTTTAATCCTTAAATCAAAATTTTTTCTGTATAGAATTATTGGTTATTTTTCCTTCCTTTTTATTCCCATTTATACCCAAAAATATTTTTTTTCCACCCCTTGGTTAAAATTCTCAATGATGCTCTTTTACCTATTTTTTCTAATAGGCCAATGGTTTTTAATTGGGAAAGAAATAGATCACAGGTTGAGAATTTTTTTCAAGGTCAATTCAAATATGGATCGCGTCCTTTACAGGACCATAATGGGATTAGTTATTTTTATTTTTTACGCGAACTTGCTAAGTCTTTTCCCTCATAAATGGATATATAATTTCTACTGGATAACCTGGGTATTAATTGGGTTCTTTTTTTCATGGCCTACCAGGGGAAAAATAATAAAGGAATCGGTAACCTCCAATTTTACCGAATTTAAATTTCTGGACTCTTTTGAAAGAACCGCCCTAGTTCTGATTTTAATGATGGTTTTTTTCTCAGTACCCAAAATATCGGCCATTTCCTCTGTTTCCAAAACTATTAACAATTTTGACCCGATCTCAAGTTTTTCTCCAATGGTATGGAATTTTTTAAAGGTTAGTTATTATCCTTTTCAAATAAAGCCACAGATATTTGTTATTGGTCTTAACATGCATTTTTACTTTATCTTTCAGGTTATTTTTCTACTAACCTTTTATGCTCTTCTAAGATTCTTTTTTTCTAGAAGATTATCACTTTTAGGTGTTTTTGCATTTGTGTCTTCTTGGGGATTTTCTCATTTATTGTATGGATCGCCGGGCGCATCTCTTTCCATGACATTCCCGCTAATCTGGATTTGGTCCATGCTTTGGGTGGCCAGGAGTTCAAGTTACAAAACCGGGTTATTTTTGGGTTTAGTCAACTGTTTGGGGGTGATTATAAATCCAAACCTTTGGGTCTTGATACTAATTCAGATCCCACTTTATTTATGGGGATTCTTTAATAAAAAAACTAGATGGTTTAAAAGACAGTTTTTAAAATATACGTTGCCAGGTTATTTTGGGGCTTTGGTGATCTTTTTTTTCTTTAGAGGAAATTTGGGTAATTTAGGAGAAACTGAAGTAATAACGGAGATATTCTACCATCTTAAAGAAAAAGCATTCCTAAGTTTATCAATTCTGGGAATTTTAATTTTTTTATATAAATCGTTTAGTAAAAATAAATATTTTTTAGAGGATTTTTATTTTGATAGAAAGCGGTTTTTTGAACTTTTGCTTTTTTCCTCAATATTTTTGGTAACCGGATTTTTTTGGACAGGTCTAGGTAAGACTAGTTTTTTAGTACTAACTTTATTGGTTTTTTTAAGTTTAATTCCTCTTGAGCTTCTTTTTCAAAAAACGAGCAGATATCGTTCATCAAGAAATATCATTTTTGCTATTTATGTTTTAATATGCCTTTTGGATTCTCACTTTGAGGGACGTGTTAAGATATTTCTAAAGATGTTTGAACAATAAATTTCTGGAGTATTGATGGTGCCAATTGAGATCCAAAATAGGATCAAAAATCAAATTTTAAATTTTTTTAAGAAAGAGAATCTCTTTAAAAATCTCCAAACCCAAACAAAAGTGGACAACACTTTGGTTACCGAGATTGATCTCTTTATATGTAAAACCATCAAATCGGAAATTATGGGTCTTAAGGAATTTGGTAATTATCACTATTTTAGTGAAGAGGACCATTCAGAGTTAAATTTTCCCGCCTTAATCTTAGATCCAATTGATGGCACTAAGGGACTTATTTCCGGTTACCCAGACTGCTCGGTATCCCTGGCGCTTATGAAGGATGAAAAAATATCAGGAGGTTGGGGCTGGATTTTCAACCCATTTACCGGATTTGATTTATCCTCAAGTCAGGCTTTTTCCAAAGCACCAAATATTCCTGAAGGAAAATTAATAGGGATGGTCTCAAGGAGCGAATGGAATCGGGGTGAATTCCAGGATATTAATCAAAATAATTTTAGCCTTGCCCCAAAAGGATCCATAGCTTTTAAACTCGGCCTTCTGGCTGCAGGTGCAGCAGACTTCGTCATCACAAAACGCAAAAAACAAATTTGGGACGTAGCTGCAGGATCAATATTATGCTCAGAAAGAGACATTTTACTTTTTAATAAAAAATCACAAATTGAGACTCTTAATGAGAAAGTTCTAAATGGCCCGATGCTTTGGTGCAAAAAAGAGCATTATAAGGACCTTAAATTTCTTTTAGGAGGCTAAGATGGTTTTTAAGGTTAAGGATTACTATTATAAAAAGGCCAAAAAGGAACAATTTTTCGCCCGCAGCGTTTATAAGCTAGAAGAGATTGACCAAAAGTATAAAGTATTAAGAAGAAATGATTTTGTTTTAGACCTTGGCTATAGCCCCGGGTCTTGGATTCAATACACCTCATCCGCAATTGGGAGAGAAGGGTTAGTAGTAGGTGTGGATTTAAAAGAGATCAATAATAAACTCCTCAATTTGCAGAATGTTAAGCTTTTTAAAAAAGATATTTTTGATATCAATTCACTTGGAGATATTGAAGTTGATAGACAGTTTGACGTGGTATTGTCCGATATGGCTCCAGATACAACCGGCATTAAGTCAGTTGACCAAATAAGAAGTTTGGATTTAGTTGAAAAAGTATTTAAAATACTGCCTCTCTTTTTAAAAAAGGGTGGGAATTTTGTAATTAAAGTTTTCGAGGGGCATGAGGCCCAAGTTTTTCTAAAAAGTAATAAAAATTCGTTTAAAGAACTAAAATACTTCAGGCCTAAGTCGACAAGGTCAGTGAGCAAGGAATTTTTTGTTATTGGGAAGGGTTTTGAAGCATAATATATAGATATGAAGAAAAATAACTCAACAAAACTTATTTTATTTTTTCTTGTCGTTCTATTTGCAAGCGCATCTTTTTCGGCAATTAAATATTACGAAAACTATCAAGAAGATCTTCGGGATAAAAAGATCGCCCTTTTAAAAAATGAGATTAACGATTTTGTTATTTCCAAAAAAATTTTTCCCCTAGAGATAAACATTCTTGATGAGAAATTTTCAATTGAATATACTTTTCAAAAGGAACTAACGACCTATATTGAAAAACTTGTAAAACAATATAGGCCAGATCATTCTGCCATAATTGTAATAGACAATGCGACCGGCAAAATTCTATCGGCGGTTGGTTATGATAGGAAAACGGATTCTCTTGACCAAGAAATTGTTTTTAAGGCAACCCATCCATCAGCAAGTTTATTTAAAATAATAACCTCTGCCAAACTCCTGGAGGATCCAAATATTCAAGAAAAGACACTTTTTTCTTACAGGGGTAAAAGTACAACTCTTTACAAATCTCAGTTGAGAGAAAATTCCACCAGGTGGGACAGGTTGGCCACTTTAAAAAAAGCATTTGCAAATTCTAATAATGCGGTTTTTGGAAAGGCAGCCATTTCTAACCTATCTCCAAAAGATATTCTGGATATGGCCAATCAATTTGGATTTAATGCGGATTTGATGGAGGAAATTTCCCTTCCGAGGTCCAAATTTAATTTACCTTTAGATGATTATCATCTTGCTGAATTAGCTTCAGGTTTCAATACTGAAACCCAAATTACCCCCATTCATGGGGCCCTTTTAAGTCTAGTTGTTGCCAACGATGGGATTTTAGTGAATCCCAAAATCGTCCTAAAAATCACTGATGAGCGGGAAGGCAAGGAGTTTTGGACCAATCCAATGATGAAAAAAAAGGTCTTAAGTCCCGAAATCACTGCCGAATTACAAGATATGATGGAGGGAACCATTGAAGGAGGAACTGCAAAGAAGAGCTTCAGGAGAATTGGGGATTTTTTCAAAAAATACCTAAGAATTGGAGGGAAAACCGGGACCATAACGGGGGGGATTCCTTATGGTAAAAGAGATTGGTTTACAGCATATGCAACCCCTAAAGAATCAGGTAGGGGTAAAGGTATATCAATCTGCGTAATGAATGTTAATATAAATAAGTGGTATGTAAGGTCGGCATTTATGGCACGCCAAATAATAAACTATTACTATAACAGCATTGATCCGCTAATTGAAAACTTAAGCAACAAGGTTGCCAAAGCTCCAAAGAACGAAGTTTAGAGGTTTAAATGTCCGAAGGTGAAATCATCGTAGAAGAATTTAAAAAAGAAGTTTCCAAAAAAAATAAGATACTAAAGGAAGTTAAATCAATAAGCTTAATTTTGCTGGTTGTTCTTACCTTCCGATCGGTGATCGCTGAACCATTTCGGATTCCCTCTGGATCTATGATTCCCACTTTGATGATAGGTGATTTTATTTTAGTTAATAAATTATCCTATGGAGTAAAGGTACCTTTTACAGATATTAATTTATTCGGCCTGGATTCAGATCCAATTTATCTTTTTGGAAAAAGCGATCCAAAGCGTGGAGATGTAATCGTCTTTAAGTTTCCACGAGACAGAAGCATCAACTACATTAAAAGGGTAGTAGCTGTCCCGGGTGATACTATTGAAGTGAAGGACAAGATTCTCTACGTAAACGACAAGCCTCAAGAAATGGTCGAAACGGAGGGAAAAAAATATTTAGAAGAAATGGATGATAAATTTAAGGCCTATAATTTTTCCTTTTTAAAGGCCAAAACAGGTATGGCTGAACATATTCTTCAATATGATAAAGATTCTTTTTATTCTACTGATTTTGCGAAAATAACTATTGGACCAAATGAGTTTTTTGTAATGGGTGATAACCGAGACTATAGTTCTGATTCTAGATTTTGGGGGACAGTCCCTAGAGAAAATATAAAGGGTAAGGCCCTATTTGTTTGGTTTTCCCTAATTTTTCCCTTCGGCGAATATCCATTTAAATTTAGGCCCTTTAGAATTGGTACTGTAATTAATTAGGTTCAATCCTTGTAATTCCATCATTTCCTTTATCAGGACCCCATTTAAAATCTTCTTTGTCTTTTAAATAATTTCGAAGCCAGGATTTTAGAACTCCTTCTCCATGACCGTGAATAATATTGAGATAGGGAATGTCCCCATTTGAAAGGTCTAGGAGTGCATTGGTAACCAATTTTTCAAACTCCTCCAATCTCATTCCTCTGCAATCCAGATCGGTTTGGGGATTGGTACTTCGGTCCACATTCATTTGGACCTTTAAGGCCTCTGCTTGTTTTTTTTGATCAGTGATCCCTAAAGAATCAATTGAACACCAAAGAGAGAGATTTTTGGTGGAAATAAAAATCTCCTTTTTTCTTGGATTTATTTTTTCAACGCGGGCCTTTTCCTTCAAAATATAAGAATAATAAGTTTCACCTACTTTGATGGAGTCAAATGTTGGGGAAGGATAAGCTCTTTCCTCATCTTGGCTTTTTTCTTTTCTTACTTCTTGTTTAAGTTCTGCGGAAATGTTTGAGAGAGTTTTAATTCCTTTGATGTCTCCCCTTTTTGTGGATTCTAAAATTTTAAAGGCCTTATCCAGCGTTTTTTTAAGTTTGATCTCATAATCCAAACGGACTTTTTCCATTTCCAGTTTAAATGCGCCCTCCATGGTTTTTTGTTTGGTTGAAAGCTCCTTATTGATTCTTTGATTTTCAAGGAGAATTCGATCTACCTTTGATTTTTGATCGGATAAATTTTGTAGAAGTTTTTCATAGGAGAAATTTTCTCCTCGAAGAAGTTCCTTTGCTCGCTTGGTTAATTCGTTTTTCAAACCGAACTTTTCCCCTAATTTTTCAAATATAGAGAATGCCATGGAACTACCTGGGGATCCGTAATGAATCTTAAAAGTCGGAATTTCCTTTTGATCATCAAATCCAACATGTGCCGAAAGATAGCTGCCTTCGGTATGGAAATGAATCTTAAGAAGTTGATGGTGAGTGGAAATTATTATTTTACTTTTTGATTTTTTATGGATTTCTTCCAATAAGGAAATCGCCAAAGCAGAGCCTTCTTCGGAGGATGTTGAATTAAAAATCTCGTCAATAAGTATTAAATTCTCTTCATCCGTGGATAAATTTTTAATTAAATTTATATAATTTTTAACCTCCGAGGAAAATGAACTAAGCCCTTCTGCAAGGCTTTGTTGGTCGTTAGAAAAAAAGAATATATGTTTTACCGGAAAAATTTCTCCATAAGAAATGGGAAGAAAAATACCAAAATGCAAAAATAAATGGCAAGTGGCCAGGGCCTTTAAGGTGACGGTTTTACCACCTGTATTCGGACCTGAAATAATAATTCCTTTTTTCTCATCAAATAAGTCGACGTCGTTTTTAACGGGATTTTTGATTAAAGGATGAAAAAAATCCTTTAATTTGATTTCAAATTTATTGGTTAAAATTGGTCTTACTAAATCTAATCCTTCGCAAAATCTGGCCTTTGCAAAACAAATATCTAATTCAGATAAAAATTCTTCAATGATTGCAATTTCATTGGAACATTCCTGCAGGAGAAAACTAAATTCAATGCAAATTTTATTCAGGGCCTCTTCAAGTTCGGCCATTAACTGGATGCGTTTGTTGCCAAGCTCTACTAAAGATGGAGGTTCCACAAATAGGGTCATTCCGCTATTGGATTTAGCAACAATTGGCCCATGATTTTTGTTATACGAATCTGTTCTTATTGCCAAAACAAACCGGTCATTAATAACATCGTGCTCAGTATATTGAAGGGCGTCGGAAAATAAAGGAATTCTGGCAACATTTTGAATCTCTTCTCGAAGGCTTAATTCAATTTTTTTGATTTGAATATAAATTTTGGATAGGACCGGATGGCGCTCATAATTAATTTCGCCATTTGGTTCAACAAAAGTCCTAAATTCCCCAACAAACTCTCTAAATAATATTCTTTCCTTATCGGGGGAAATTTTATCCCTTGGGAATTTATTCCAATTGGAAAGATCCTTTTTAAGGCCTTTGTAGGCCTCAATTAAAAGGCAGATAAAATTAAGCTCTGAAAAGTTGGCCACCTTGCCTTTTTTAATTCCGTAAATCATCTCCAAAAGGTGCTTTTCGGGAGGGATTGGATAAAGGTATACAGAAAGGCGGTCTGAGATGGCCTTTAAATCATAAAGCAAAAAATCCAAAGAATCGTATGCGAAGTTTATTTCTTGAGCAGATTTTGGTAAAAATGCAGAGGAGAGTATTTCTTTGGATTTTTCAAAATGGGCCGATTGAGCGATTTTTTCGGTAATTGACGGCCAATCCATCAATCCAAGGTTGTTAAAATTTTCACTTTCCAAAAGATTTGTAGCCATGATTCAAACTTATAAGCAAATTCAAGAATTCGTTAATAATTATAACCAATCAATAAAAGACCAATATGGCCAGATTCAAAAATTATATAGCACTCCCCACTTAATCTGTATAATTTTAAGGTTCAAGGGAAATAGTCGGTATTTTTATCTCGGGAGGGGTAACCATTTTGAGGGCATTTGGGAACATTCGGGGCCGCCACCTTCAGAGTATAGGATTCGTGGAAGATTCCTTGAATATCTACGAAAACATTTGGTTGGTGCAAAAATCTCAGGCCTTTTTCTTGATGAAACCGACCGGATACTTACCATTCCTTATTTTCAAAATAAAAATAAGAATTTTTTAGCTTTTTTTTGGAAAGGAAGAACATTATATTTTTTAAATTTGTTTTTTGAAAATGAGAAATACAGGATATTTCGTTCTTGGATTGGTAAGGATGAAATTTATGAAAAATCGGCTGACGAAAAAGAAATTCATCATCTTTTTGATTCCCTGGGCACCGGCTCCGTTGATCTTGAAAAAGAAGGAATAAAATCATCGGTCATTGAATATTTCCAAAAGTTAAACAAAGATTTAGCGAAAATTTCTTTTACGGGTAAGAAAAAAAAGTTTTTTGAAAGAAAAGAGGAAAGGATCTTAAAAGATCTAAATAAATTGAAAGAAGCTCAGAAAATCAAAAGATTTTTAAATGAACCTCAATTTTCAATTGGAGAAAAAAAAGAGGTAGTTATCGGAGGGATAAAATTCAAGTTTGATAAATCTTGGAGCGATTATAAGAAAAAGGGAAAGATTTTTGAAAAGCTTAAAGATTTCAAAAAAGCTGAATTATTGCTAGAGAAAAGACTGGAAGAAGTAAAAAAAGAAAAAAAAGAGTTTGAAAAAAAGGGAGATAATAAAGGAATTTTAAGCGTAAAAACAATTGAACCTGTTTGGACAATTAAAAAAGAATCTTCACTTTTAAAATCTGAATTTAATGTGGATTTTTTTGAAACCTCTGGGGGGCTAAAGCTCGCCATTGGAAAGGATGCTAAGGCCAATGATTACCTTCGAACAAAATGGGCGGGGAAAGAGGATTTATGGTTCCATTTGGAAGGTCATAAGAGTGGACATTTAATAATTAAGGGAAAAATAAACTTTGATGAAAATCTTTTTAGTCTAATAGGGTCCCTTATCCGGGATTACTCCAATATCGAAATAAATGAAATTCCCTTGATTTATACCCAAGTTAAGAACATCAAGGGTTTGAAGGGAAAAAGTGGAACAGTCACCTATTCTAAAGAGAAATACTTAAGGGTAATTTATCAAAAAATTTGGTCAGAATTTATTTTTAAGATTTAAAGGGAATTAAGACGATAAGGTACTGGAATGATGAAAAACGCAATAATTTTTCTTTACCTTATTTTATTCCCTTCAATAGTTTTTTCCCAAGGAGAAAATCTTTTAAAATCTTGGGATAGTAAAATTTATAATCCCAAAAACGAAGGGGTAAATTTCCTTTCTTTTGATGCGAAAGTTAATGGTTTGGCCGAAAGCTTAAAAACTACTCTTATTATCCCTAATATTTCCAAAGTTTTTTTTAAAATCACCTGGGATAAGAAAAATCAATTTAAAATAAATTTAATGGGTCTGCCCAAGGGTTTTAATGAATTAAAAAATTCATTGGAATCAACTATGATTGATAAACTGAGGTTTTTTATCCCTACATCTTTTTATGAACCCTTAAGTGAGTATCAAATATCTACTAAAATAGTAGAATCTGGGACTCAATATACCCTGGAAGATAAATCGTTTCTGAAAGAGGCGACAAAAGTCGAAGTATTTTTTAATAAGGCAAAAAATCTTTCTAAGATGGAGATCTATAGCTTAAGAGGAAAAGAAGTTAATTCTTTTACCTTCGAGGATTCCTCGATAGAAAATAAACTTTTGATTAAAGATTTTCTTGTTGAAAATGTGAGTGCTCAAGGGGTTTTTGCTCTGAGTTATTCCATTGAATACGCGAAGGTTAATAAATTTGTCCTCCCCAAAAAAATTCTGATCTCTTCGCAATTACATTCCACACCAACCGAAAACGGTCAAAAACAAGTATTTTCAGAATCAAAATATGAAGTTTCTTTTTCCAATTTTTCAGTAAAATAGCTTACTGCGCGTTGCACATTGGGGTAAATTAATGGAAATTTATCTCACTATGTTAAAAACGCTTATTTTAGAAGAAAGGAAATCTTCCTCCTTAAATAAAGGAAATCTGGAATTTTATTCAAATGATTTTAAAGATTTTCCCAAGTCGTTTTTTCCTGGAGAATGGGTTCAAATCGTTAACAACCTCAATCAAGACAAATATTTGGGCTATGTGAACCCATTTTCCGAAAAAGTACCATCCGTAAGAATCGTGGAATTTCTACCATCAAAACTCCCAGATAATTTAGAAGAAGATGCCCTTGCAAAAAAGTTCATTTTAAAAAATCTTATAAAGGCCAAAAAAAAACGAGATATTTTTAAAAAATATCAAAGCGGAATGCGTCTAATCCATGGAAACGCGGATAACCTTCCGGGCCTAATTGTGGATATCTATAAAAAATATATCCTAGTCCAGATTAATACTGCAGGAATTGACCGTTTTCGAGAGGAAATAAAAAATTTTCTCCAAAAAACCTACCCTGAAAAAGAAATTTTTTTTCTAGATTTAGAAAGGGTGCGTGAAAAAGAAGGTTTACCAAAATTTGAAGGGCAAAGACCTTCAATTTTGGAAATAGAGGAAAACGGGTTTTGTTATAAAATTAAGGGAGAAATTTTACAAAAAATTGGCTTTTATTATGACCATAGAGAGAATAGAAAGAAATTAGAGGCTAA
>Ga0180061_1000026_pt1 | contig 39862 bp, 66 predicted proteins | sample EasRivT27_16_10D_FD_121769 | JGI IMG/M metagenome (GOLD analysis project Ga0180061, IMG submission 121769) | Soil microbial communities from meander-bound floodplain in the East River, Colorado, USA - East River metaG ERMLIBT27_16_10D | ecosystem: Environmental > Terrestrial > Soil > Floodplain ...
CATCCAGCTCGCCGAGGGTGACGATCATGGGAACAGGTTCAACCACGATCACCAGCTCATCGGGCTCAAAGGTTTCCGGTGCCCGGATGGGCTGCAAGTCCTCTAACCTGAGGATGCACGGTGACGCCTCGTGACGCATAGTGACGTTCCCCAAACAGCAAAGCCCCTTTCGGGGCCTTGCGACTACTCGGCGAAGCGAGTAGATTTAATTCGTCGGGTCTGGATTAGTGGTCCAACCGGCAGTAAGCAGGATAAGTGCTTTATCCACCTTCACCGACTTACCGCCAGTTTAACACAAGCCATATCCGACCGTGCAAACGGACGGGAAATCAAGACGTTGGCGTCTGCACGGCACTGCGCTACCAAGGGATTCGAGCGAAGCGCATCGGTAGGCGAGCGGAAGCCGAAAGACTCGACCGGAAACGGACAGTGGCCGCTCACACCTCTAAGCCCCGGTGGCATGGAGTGCTGCGCCTGGTATCCCTTCATTGGGATAACTCGGCGCACCCCGTCACCCCGGAAGCATCCACTCTGAAGAGAAAGAGTTATGCAGTGCAAATGCGGTGGTGAAACCAACGATCACGAAGTAGTACGAGACGGCGCGACCGTCGCTCGTTACAAGCGCTGTCGTGTTTGCGGTTTCATCGCTTGGATTTGGAACATGCCTGAGTGGCCGCGTGAAAGATTCTGGGCGGAAGGCGCGGTCAACGAACGTCAAGGGACGATGGGGTTTTGAAATGATGACAGTCGCCGAAGTTGATCCAAAGGACAAAGACTGCGACGTAGTTTTCGTAGACATCGACGACAGCGGTTACTTCTACCTGAAACAGGATGACGATTGGATCAAGCTGCCGATTAGCCGAAAGCAGGCGTTGCTCGAAGCGTTGGCGAAGGTCTGGATGTGATGGACGACGTAGCCCGCGACCTAGCCCGAGCCCGCCTAGCCGGAGAGATGCAAGCCGCTCACAAGATACGTGACTTGGCTTGGGCAGCTTTGAAGAACGGGGCGAGTCCTGAGTACGTCAATATTCGGTACGGCGTTCCGCTTGAGGCTTTGAGACGCGGCAAGGCGGAACTTGATAGGCGAGCAAAGGAGAAGGCGAAATGATTAGAGGCTTCTTTTACCGGCTGGTAATGCGCGTGGCGCACCGATTCAACTGGCACTACGCCCCGCCTATTTACCCGGAGCATGACGTGCAGCTCTGGTGCAAGTGGTGCGGGTTCCGCCAAACAATTTCATACGGCAGTTCGGCGGAACTTGAACGAAGGGCAGCAGAGAAAGCGAAATGAAACCACTAGGCATCGCATTCAGACCAGACGCGAGTTTGCTCGTTCTCAAGCCGTCGCGAGTCGAGGACAAAGTATGGGAGGCGGTTGAGGAAGCAATCTCTGCCGGATGGACGCCCCGCCAGTTCGTGGCGGAAGCGGCAGACGCGTGGAGCCAAGGGCTACGAGACGCAGCCAAGGACCGTAGTCGAGAGTTTGGCGACATGCTCGCGCCGAAACTTAGATAAGCCATGCAACCCCTCCACCTCCGCCTTAACGACGTCCGCTTAGTGCGCGAGTTGTACTTCACTCGCAAGGCGTACCGAATGTCTGCGGTGTCTATTGCGCGGAAGTTCGAGATTGACCGGCGGACTTTGTATTTTTGGATTCGTCTGACAGACGCAGAAATGCGGGATTTGGAAACCAGGAGAAATCAGTCATGAACCAAACGAAACAAGTGTTGCGCTGGCTCGAGAGAGTCGGCCCGATTGATCCGATGACGGCTTTGCGGAAGCTTGGAATATTCCGCGTCGCTGCGAGGATTTACGACCTACGTCTCGACGGCGTTGACATTCGCACCGACTACAAGCGGACTCGTGGCGGGGCCAGAGTTGCGTCCTACTCACTGGTGCGTTCTTAACAGAGGAACTAACGATGAAAGCCTTACTGTTGCTTCTTGCTCTGACGTTCACCTCGGCAGCCTACGCCGGGGTAGCGTTCCTGAAGTACGAGCGTATCTCAGGAATGAACAAGATTTGCGTCTACGACCACCTAGGGTCTGACGTAGCAATTACGATCAAGTCATATCAGCTTTGCCCGCTGACGATTGACGTTTGATGCTTCCAGAAACGCGAAAGGCCACCGTTGCGGTGGCCCTTGCGTCCGACTCTCGCCGGAGGTATCTTTCATGTGTGGCATGAAGATGGTCAGTAGTCTAATCCACTCTCCATCTTTCCGAAAGTCCTCAGGCGTTACTACGCCCCAGCTTCGTGCCACCGGTCCCGACTCGTGAGAACAAGCCGCCTGTGGCTGGACGGACAAAGGCAGGTAACGGAGTGATTTCTCTGCCGGGCACTTACCGCAAAGCGTTAGTGGTTGCGGGTTCCGACCGCCACGGATCGGCCATTGACGCCGTGGGAAACGCAGACTTTAGTGCCCTTCAAAGTCCAGTCAGAGAGGGCTTTGCAGGGCGCTGGTCCGATGCCAGATTCGGACATCTGCGCTATAGCTTGATGGCTCTTGACCCGCGTTGTTTGCCATGGGGCAGGCAGGAGAAGCGGAAGCGGAGCGTTTCTGATGGCAAGAAAGAGTAAGCCAAAGTATGAGCCTCCCATCGTCTTCGGTCTCTGCGATCACTGCGGCCAGAGCGGGCAGATTGGAACACAGATCCATCCGTACTCGGTCGCGTTCAAAGTAACCAAGTGGCTTCACAGGGCATGCTATGAAACTTCCAGAATTACACCTGACAAAAAAGGACTTTGACGTGGACTGGTTCAGCGGGACCGGGGCCGGTGGGCAATACAGAAACAAGCACATGAACTGCTGCCGCATTACTCACATTGCTACTGGGTTACGCGCTACAGGGCAATCCCAACGTGATCGACCTGGTAATCAGAGTGAGGCATTTGAGAAGCTAGCGCGCTTGGTTATTGCCCACTACGCGGCGCCGCCAGAAGGACGCCGTAGCACTAACGAAGTGATCCGCAACTATCACGCGGAGCGAAACGAGGTACTGGACAAAGCGAGCCGCAAGCGGATGCCATATAAGGCGGTAGTAGAAGGTGGCGACATTGGTCCGATGATTGAGGCCCGCGCCGAGGCAATCAGGACGCTATGAATCGTCCCGTCTTGAAGCTGCAAACCGCTCGCCGCCCGCGCCTGAAAAAGTGCCGAGCGCCTGATTGCGTGACCGAGTTCGAGCCCAAGCGCATCGGTCAGAAGACGTGCTCGGTCAAGTGTGCCATTGCTTTCATGCGCGTCGAGCAGGCTGAGAAGAATTTGCGGGTAATCCGAGCGGAGCGGCAGGTTTGGAGGGCGAAGAACAAGCCAGTTAGCAAGCTGATAGCGGAGGCGCAGAAAGAGTTTAACCGTTGGATTTTAGCGCGAGATTGGAACCAAGGCTGTATCTCGTGCGACGTTGGCCCTGGTTACGACGGGCAATTCTCGGCAGGGCATTACCGAACGACTGCGGCCGCGGCGCATCTGCGGTTCAACGAGGACAACACCTGGCGCCAATGTGGCCAATGTAACCACCACAAGAGTGGCAACGTCGTGGAGTACCGCATACGGCTAGTGGCGAAGATTGGGCGCGAACGTGTCGAAGCGCTCGAGAACGACAACCGCACAGTGAAATGGTCGAGAGACGAGCTCGTAGAGATCCGCCGCAAGTATTTGGCTCTGTGGAAAGAAGCGAGGGCAAAGCGGTTATGACCACCCGCGTTCTGCTCAACGTCGGCGACCGCAAGCAGTTCGTTAGCTTGCTTGAGTCCTACAAGTTCCCCTGTACCGTGAACGTGACGAAGGGCAAGGACCGGAGCATCGAACAGAACAAGCTGCAGCGGCTATGGGTGCGCGAGATTGCGGAACAGCTCGGCGACGATACGGTTGAGGGGTATCGGGCGTACTGCAAGCTACACTTTGGCGTGCCGATCATGCGTGAGCACGATGACTTTTGCGATGCCTACGACAAGCACGTCCGGCCATTGTCGTATGAGACCAAGCTCGCGCTTATGGCTGCGCCTCTTGATTTCCCGGTGACGCGGCTCATGACCACGAAGGAAATGACGCTATACCTCGATATTGTCTACCAGACGTTCACCGGCCGTGGAGTACGGTTGACGGTTCCACAAGACCGGGAGCACGCCGCATGATCGAGTCCTACCGCACCCACCTAGGCTGCTACGTCGTTAGAAGCATCTCGGAGATTCAAGGCTTCGAGGTCGAGCACATCTGCCTCATGGGCGGGATTTTGCAGCCTGAAACGGTAGACATTCCGCTCGCTCCAATAGAAACTAGACCGCATGACGACGATTGCCGATAGAGCTTCTGCGGTAGCAGCCGACCTCTCTCCCACCGACAAGATAGCCATTCACCGTACCGGTCAAGCCGGCGGGCAATCGCTCACGATGGCGAACGCGGCACTGTATCTCAACGGCGGAGCTGCGCTCGCAACGAACAACCCCGTTGCCAACATGGTCGGGGACGGGGTTACTGACAACCTCGCGGCGTGGAACAGCCTAAAAAGCCAGTACCAATGTGTTGTCATTCCTGAAGGGGAGTTTCTGTTTTCGCAGCCAATGGACGTGCCCAACAATAGAACCATTCAAGGAATGGGGTTTTACCATCTCGGGCAAGGCGGGACACGAATTAAAGGGACTTCAGGTCAGCTTGCGGCGATGCGTGTTGGTGCTGCTACTGACGAAAAAATATCGATTAGCGACCTAAAAATCACCGGAGCAGCCGACGTGGGCTTTCTGGCTGTCGCTGGTGGCAGCGCCGGCTTTACAGGAAGCCGACTGCGGCGTGTAGGGATAGAGGGAACTTTCGATGTGGGCTTCCAGTTTGGCGATACTTTCGATTGCATTTTAGAGGATTTGTCTGTAGCCAACTCAACGATCGCAGACGCGTGTTTTCGTGCGGAGACAAACTTCAATGCGAACGTGTGCAGTCATTGGCACACCAGCCAAGCTGCACCGTATAATTTTTATATTGGGCACGGACACGGGAATACGTTTAACAATCTAGTAGCCCAGGTTGGAACTATTGGTCTGTTTGTCGGCGGCTCCCATCGTGAGTCAACCTTTAATAGCTTCTATTCTGAAAACGTTGTGACGCCGTGTCAGCTTGGCGTCGCAAGCACCAGCCTTGCGGCTGGGATAACTTTCAACAGTGCAAGTTTTGCACAGCCAAGCACTGGTCACAGCGGGTATGCAGATAGGATCACATGCCTTGACTTGCAATACGCACGAAGCTGTACCTTCGTTTCTCCGAGTTTCGAGGGGTGCTATAACGCATATTCAGCGGTCTCTGTCGCTCTTACTGGTGGAGGTGGCAGCGGAGCCCAAGCCGTGGCCCGCGTTCATCCAGACGGAAATATTCACAGCGTCCATGTAGTGCGAGCCGGTACTGGGTATACGGCCGCCCCGTCTGTTGGCTTTTCTGGTGGTGGAGGTACTGGTGCCACTGCAACATCCGCTCTTAGCGGAGACGGTGTGGTATCGGTAACGGTTACTGCGGGGGGTGCTGGATACTCGGCAAATGAGGCTAACCCCTCGGCAGTGAGATTGAATAACGTACGGGACGTGACGTTTATCGCGCCAAGGGCTCGTCCTACCGGGCAGGACTTCGGGTTTTATTTCGCCATCGTCACAAGCGGATCAAACACTGCAAAAATATCGGTGATAGGCACCACCACGAATAGACAGGGCGCGCCATCTACTGCGGCGGCCAATATGATACCGGCGAACGGGTATTCATATCAGCACTATCTACAAGAGTACAACTCGTCTGGAACTCTCCAGCAATACGGTTACGTGCCGCCGGCGATGACTACGTAAATGTATGTCGTCTCGATTCCGCACACATGGACGCGCAAACTAATCGCTCTGCTCGATACCACGCACTACCACCACGTCCATGCCGAAGGCACATGGCAGAGGGTAAAGGAAGCCGAGATCGTCATCGCTCCAATCCGCAAGCCGGAATCGGTTTGGCAGTCGTGGTGGCGACGTGAAAAGTATTCGCGTGTCACGTGTCCTAAATGCGGTCCGCAGGACGCCCCAACCGACGAGTTCTGGGGATGTTGGATGCTGATGGACAAATACGACCGGGAGCGCGAAATACTCTACGTCCCGATTGACCATCCGGACAGAGACGCTTACTGGGATCGCATGTGCTCCGCGATTGGGCGTAAGCTGGACCCTCAGTGGAGCATAGCTAGCGGTCACGAGGATTCCGACATTGACGGCTCGGCCGCTCCTGCCGTTGATCTGTCTTTGCTCTATGGCTACGATTTTGTGAGACGCATCTATGGCAATCGGCACTAACGCAACGATCACCTTCTGGGGCACCCAAGACCAGATCGACGACGGGACTACGGCGACGGTTGCGAATAACGCGATGTCTGAGGCGAGCTCGACGTGGACCAACGACGACGATGCGCCCTTCGCCCAGTTCGTGCTCGAGTGCCAGTTTGACACCACGTTCCCGACGGTAGGGAGTATTGATTTGTACTGCCGTCCTCTGAATGTGCAGAGCACGAACGACCCTCTAGCGCCTACTACCAGTAACCTCGTGTTTTACGTTGGGAGCTTTCCGATCCCATTTGCTGGTATAGCAGCGGATAACAATTTCTTCACCGTGATCCCGAAAGCAGAATTACCTGGCTTCCAGACTAGCCAAGAGTACGAGTTCTACTTCCACAACAACGCCAGCGGACAGACCATCGGGGTTGACTGGAACCTCTGGGTAACCCCCTTCACCTACGGGCCGCATCCGTAATGCCTGGCGCGATTCAGCTCTCAGACGCGAGACAGCCTCGATACGCTGCCGGCAGTCTCACTCAAGGGCTGGTCTGCGCGATTCACTGGGGCTCACAGCATCGCGCGGTGTTCAACTCTGCGCAGAGAACTGGAGGCGGTGGCGTTTCAGTGGGGATCGTTGGCGGGAATTCTGGTATCAGCCATTGGGGCGGATTGAGCGGGATAGGTTGGTCAACCTCTGCTACTGGCCAGTACATCACGGCGTGTAATGAGAACGACATAGGACTCGCTGGCTCGACCATTTATTGTCTGCAACGTCACACGGACACAACACTTCGGGCAGCTACGTTATTCGGTGTTCTCGATGCCGCAACTCTTTCGAGAAGGTGTGGAGCACACACCCCGTTCTCAGACGGAACGGTGTATTGGGATTACGGTGGATCGAGCGGAGTGAGGCGAATAACGTGGGCAGGGCTTGGCGGGAAAGACACTAACCGGCTGAATCGGTGGTGCTTCGTCGCAGCTACAAGGGGGTTAGAACTTTGGCATCAAGGCATTCTTCGTTCATCTAACACGACGGCAGCGAGCCGTACTACAGCGGCCGACGACAAATTCATGATTTATAACGGGCAGACTGCTAGCGGCTCTGTTGCTAGTGATTTAGCTTGCGTTTACCTCTTCCTCGTCTGGAACCGCGGTCTCTCTCAAGGGGAAGTCCGCCGTCTAGATGCTAATCCCTGGCAAGTCTTCGCCACGAGTGACATACAGAGGTCGTTTGTGCCTGGTTCTGTGGGTGCTTACGTGATTCCGGGGAGGCGGCTTTTCGCCGTAGGGTAGAAACATGAATATCGAATGGGAAGCAGGCGACACGATTGAATGGCAGTCGGGACTCCCGATGTTTTGGGAGCTCGAGATCTTCATTGTCGGTCGGTGCATTTACGTTCTGCCGTAGTTATGGCCTGGACGTGGGAACCTGCGGGGGATCAAAACTTCTGGGCTGAGGAGTCGGTTACAGGTCTGCGTTTGTTCGTTGAGCGCAAAGGCAACACCTACGACTTCAACGGACGCATCTATCTACAGCAGCAGATAGCTCAGGATTCCGTACAATCCTACGGGGATGACGCGATCATTCGGCACGAGAAGCCGCCCCGATAATGGCTGCCACACTACACGACACTTCGCTCGGCTCTAATGACAGCAGCGGGACCGACTTGTCTGCTGCTGACGCGCTGACGGTCACAGCGGGGGATTTGGTCGTTGCTGGATTCAAGTGGGAAGGAGCAGACGGTGCCACGGTCATTGTGGACACGGGAGCTTCGACTCCTGAGTTCTCAGTTGCCAACGCGGCTCAATTTCACGAAGGGCCGGGAGACTTAAGCGGCGGGGTTTGGTATTGGATTGCGACTGACACGGGAACAGTCACGGTTAGAGCGAGACTGACGGCTGCAAGAACATTCAGAAAGATCAAAGCCTATTCGTTCACGCCTGGGGCGGGGACTACACTAGAGCTGGGTAATGTGGCTGCAGTTGAGGGACTGGGTACTAGTTACAGTGCCGGGTCGGCGTCTGCGACGGCAGCCGGTGTTGCGACAGTGTTTTTCCATTTTTACGGACCTCGCGATTTACAGGTTGGGTCTGGGTGGGCGGAGGCGGCCGAGTTTTCCGCGTTGGATGACGCGCAGGGGACTGAGTACCAATTTCAAACCGGCGCCGGCTCTCTGACGGGTGATGGGTCTGGCGAAAGCCCTACCGTTTACAACATCGCGCAGCTTGCGATATTCAATGAGGCAGAGGTGGACGAGGGGCCTGATCCGCTGATAGGGAGGAGGCTGTACAGCTCATGATTACGCCGAAAGTGTTGGAACCTGAGACCGTGAACGCTGAACGGGAAGCGCTCGAGGAAATAGCGACAATTCTCCGGCAGGCACACCCAAGTCTGTACGTTGAGGCGGCACTCAAGCGAATCTCCGAAATGCTAGCGACGTTGGACTCTAGGCCACATCGAGGGCTGGTCGATTACGATCAGCGAATCCATGGATGATTGGCATGTGGTAGGGGATGGCGAGCGGGCGCTCAGACTTTACGTCGATGAGAGAGAGTCGCTACGAGCTCGGGTGAGGGTGCAAGAGCCAGACCCACGAGCGACGTGTCAGATTTACCGGACGTTTGCTGTGGCACGTGAGCGCGACTTGGCACGCAAGGACAAGGACTTCGCTCGTGCTGATGCACTGCGAAATGAACTGCTGTGGCTCGGGGCTGAGATCAAGGACGGCAAGAGTGGCTAACATCATCACTCCCTACACGAAAGGGGCGGGGTATTTCCTAGACAATCAGAACCTTCCCGTTGGTCAGGGTAGGAAGGAATCTGACATCCGGACCTGTACCCATTGCGAGGTCGTGATTGACCTTTACGGGGCTTGGAAGGACGACGGCGGGTTTTGTGGCAAGTGTTTCGCTCCGATTTGCGGGCCTTGTGCTGACAGGATGCTGACGCACGGCTGCGAGCCTTTCATCCGCAAGATTGAGCAAGCCGTTGACGGGACTGTGAAACTCGCGCAACATCGTCGAATAGCGGGGTTAGACGCGCCTCCCGCCGACTACGTTCCAAAGGTCATGGTGGCGCAAACTTTGAAGAGGGACACTCATGGCAACGTTTAGCGCAAACCAAGGCGGCACTTTTACTCCGGTTGCTCACGCGACCAACGCGAACAACCTCGTGCTCTCCGCTGATACGGCGGGCGATGTGGGCGCGATGAAGATGATTTCATGGGGTGGTCGTGGCACGACCTCCACCGGCTACCGTACCCGATGGGGACGAGCGACCACGAACGGAACGACACCGGCAGCGCTCACCAGCGGTAATAGTAACAGCAGCGCCGCCTCGACCTGTTCAGCCAACACCTACACAACGCCCGCAGTCCTCGCAGCCGATCCAACCGCACTTTTCGCCATTGACTGGAACTTGGTCGGTGGTGGTGGCGTCATCATTCTCCCAATCGGCGGCGAGTGGTTCGTAGTCGGAACAGCCGCTCCCTACGCAATGATCGCGTGCGGTAACATTGCCGGCGCGGACGCGAACCTGAGTTCATACGGGATCGTCTGGTCCGAGTAGCCTAGTCTTTGTGCGCCGCGTGACGACGGCGCACCGCTTGGGAGCGGGGCCTTAAATGGCTATCTCTTTCGTCAGCAATGCGCTCGGTGGAACGACCACCACCACATCCTTTTCGATCACGTTGCCGGCTACACGAGTCGGCGACGTTATCATTTTGGAATACACGCATCGCGGCACGGGCGATGCGACGCTAGGTGGAACGTACACCGGTCCGGCGTTCAGCGAAAAGCACGACCAGCAGTACGCGACCAGCACGTTCTCGGGTAAGACCCTCTGGTCCAGGGCTACAGGTAATCACGACACTCAAACCGTCACCGGCTCAGGATTAACCAATTCCTGCGCGGCGATCATCACGATCTATCGTGGAGTCCTTGATTCTGGCGACCCGCTAGCCGATGCAACCATCGTTGGTGAACAAAACGCCTCGGCCAACGAAACCCAGGCCGAGATAACCACTGCGACGAACGGCGCGTATGTCGTGCTTGTGGTGGCGAATTCGCCAGACCTCGACGTAACCACGCAGTCGTGCACCAGCCCAGGGGCGTTAACCGAGCGAGCCGAAAGGTTATCGACCGGCGGCACTGACACGTCTATTTCACACGCGAGCGCGGCCAAGGCAACGGCTGGCGCTACTGGGGCCTTTACATGGGCTCAAGGTGACGCCGCCTCCGGCTCGTGGGCCTACGCGATCAAGCCTGCTCCTGAGACCCTGCCCTACGTCAGCAAGACTAAAGCCGCCGCTCCGCAACAGACAGACGCGCAGGAGGTGTACGCCGGCTATGCCATGACGTTCATGGCGTGCGTTGGTCTGTTCGGTTCGATAGGAACGGACACAGTCGGGGCGGCTGAGTATCACGTCGGCGCCCAAGATGCGGCCTACATCACAGCACAGGCCAATCGCTCGTGGGTCAAGGGAACGCCCCCTACTCTGTTCCCGCGAGGGCACGAGCCCGAACCGATCCTGACTGCTGCACCGCAGGATCTTTCCGCAGTCCGTGAGTACGCGGGCTATGCCTCGATCTTTGGTAGTAATGGCGCCCTACTTGCTCCGCTTCCCCACATTGTGGGAGGAGTCGAGTACTACATGGGCGCGCAGCAGGACGCCCAGGGCAAGGCTGCTGACAACCGTTCGTTCATCAAAGGCACGTCACCCGACCTATTCCCGTTCGTTCTACCTCCAGGGCAAGTCAGCACGCTAGTCGGAGCGCCGGAGCAGGTCGAATCGGGTTATGCGGTCATTCTCGGCCAGACCCCACAAGATCGTGTGCGGGTTATTCCGATTGTTTCTGCACCGCAGCAGCTCGACACCTCGAGCGCGCAGGTTTGGGGCCGACAGCCTGATGGAATAGACAGACGAGGAGCCTATACCCTCGTCTCGGCGCCAGAACAGATCAATTCCGGTAGTGCCTCGGTATTCGGCAGGCAACCGGATGGCATAGACCGGAGAGGCGCGTACACCCTCACTGCCGCACCTGAGCAAATCAATAGCGGCAGCGCCTCGGTTGTAGGCCGTCAACCTGACGGAATAGACGTCAAAGGGCCGTACACCAGGGTATCCGCCCCAGAACAGATCAACAGCGGTTATGTGCATCTTTCGCGGTACACCTATCCGCTCACGATAGATACCAATGCCAAGCACTACACCGTAGGGACTCACGGGGTTCACTACGCGAACGAAAACCGCTCGTGGATTAGAGGCACACCACCAGAGCCGGTTGTAGTCACCGAGAACATATTCCGTCCGCTGCTCATAGCCGCTCCAGAACAGGTTGAGAGCGGTTCTGCAAGTCTGGTAGGTCAGCAGCCAGCCACAGCAGCGGAAGTCGTCCTCAAAACGACCGTAGCGGCTCCGGAGCAAATAGACACTGCTAGAACTTGGCTTGCTCGGTACGTATACGCAGGGATTGACGTCAAGCAGCCTCAGACGTTGGTTGCCGCTCCGGCTCAAATTGCATCCGGCTACACCACGATCTTCGGGCGCCAACCGGAAGGTATTGACCGCAAAGGACCGCAGACCCTCGTCTCAGCTCCCGAGCAGATCAATAGCGGCTACGCCCAGCTATCGCGCTATTCCTACGCACTCACGCTCAACACCAATAGCAAGCATTACACGGTCGGCACGCACGCCGAGCACTATGCGAGCCAAAATCGCTCGTGGATCAAAGGCACACCGCCTGACTCAGTAGCACCACCAGCCTACGAGATCATCGGCCGCACGCTTAGTGCTCAACCGGACGAGATCGCCTACCACTTTGAGGACCACCGACCGTGGGTCAAGGTCAATCCGCCCGACCTGATACCGCCTCCAGTTATCGTCCCGCCAGTCGTAGTCGTTCCGCCTGGTGGTGGAGGCTGGTGGCCGCCCTGGTGGAAGGACGAGCACGACCGACGGCGGAAGGAACGCCGGCGTCTTGAGGAACGGCGCGAGGAGTCCGAGCGGATACAGGATCGGCTCGACCGCGAGATAGCGATAGTCGAGCGGGAAATCGAGCAGGAGAGCCAAAGGGCAGCCGAGCTCGCGAGGCTCAAAGCGGCCGCAGAGAAGTACGGCCGACAGGCAACCGAGGACGCCTACAACGAACGGGTCGCGCTGGCTCTAGACCGAGCAATTCAGCAAGGGAACTACTCCGCTCTCGAAGCCTTAGAGCGAGAAATGGCGCGGTCTGAGGACGAAATGGAGTTTTTCTTGCTCGCGGTTACGCTTATACTGAGTGAGGATGAGTAGCCAAATAGAGATACAGATTCCCCGCACGTTGGTGAGCGAGGGCTCGGCTTTGACTGCTACCGCCTACTTCAGAGACCGAGCAACCAAAGCGGCTAGCGCTCCGACCACAGTGAAGTATCGCCTCGATTGCCTGTCTACCTGTACGACTATCGCTGATTGGACGACCGCAACACCAGGAACCAGCGTAACCATCCCCGTGACCGGAACACAGAACGAGATTCAAGCCGACTCGAACGCGACCGAGGTTAAACAGCTCACTGTGATGGCAGACGAAGGGCTCGTGACTCAGTATCGGCAGTCGATTCGGTGGAAGATAAGCAACCTCTATGGCTCGCCATAATGCGCATATATTCAAAGTCATGCATTAAACACAATGGCTGGCGCACCTCTCGGTAATCAGAACGCGAAGAACAAACGCTTATGGCGTGCTGCTATCGAGCGAGCGTTAGAGAAACGCACATCCTCGAGACTCGACGGTCTCAAGGAAATCGACGCTTTAGCCGATAAGCTGTTAGAGCTTGTGGCTTCTGGTGATCTAGCGGCTTTGAGGGAGTTCGGTGACCGTATCGACGGTAAGCCTGCTCAAACCATCATCGGTGACAATGACGAAGACCCGGTCAACATAAAGACTTCAGGGATAATCGACCTTGTCCGCCCAACCGGAAGTTAGGTATCAGTTCCCCGAGAAGTGTGGGTTCCTATTCCATCCCGCACGCTTCAAGGTTTTATACGGCGGCCGAGACGGCGCTAAGTCTTGGTCTATCGCTCGTGCTCTGCTGCTCGAAGGCGCCAGCGAACCGTTACAGATTGGATGCTTCCGTGAGGTCCAGAAGTCCATCAAGGACTCAGTACACCAGCTTCTAAGCAATCAGATTCAAGAGCTAGGACTCGGCAAGTTCTACGACATTCTAGCCACCGAGATTCGAGGCAAGAACGGCACCACGTTTGGCTTTGCTGGCTTGTCAGCACAGACCCGAGAGTCGATCAAGTCGTGGGAAGGCTTAGACCGTGCTTGGGTTGAGGAAGCGCAGTCAGTCTCTAAACGCTCGTGGGATATCTTGGAACCTACCATCCGCAAGCCTCACAGCGAGATATGGGCGTCTTTCAATCCCGAGATGGATACAGACGAGACTTACCAAAGGTTCGTGGTCAAGCCGAGCTCTGAAGTCGTTGCAGTCAACATCAACTGGAACGATAACCCGTGGAGGTCAACCGTTCTCGACAAAGCTCGGGAACGGATGCAGAAGGAAAGTCCGGACGACTACGCGCACATCTACGGTGGGCTTTGTAGGCCAGCGATTGAGGGCGCGATCTACTACAAGGAAGTGTCCGCTCTAAGGCAGTCAGGCAGGCTCTGTAACGTGCCTTATGACCCCATGCTACGAGTACACGTCGTCTGTGATCTAGGCTACAACGACTACATGAGCCTGATACTCGTGCAACGGCTAGCTTCTGAGATTCGCGTCATTCGGTACATCGAGGACCGTATGCGCTATATTCCGAGCTACAGCCAGGAACTCCAAGGGCTCAAGTTGAACTACGGCAAGGTGTATTTGCCACACGACGGGAAGCAAAAGCATGTTACGGGTTCAAGTGCCGAGGAGCAGTTCACAGCTTTGGGTTGGACTGTGGAGATCGTTCCTGATATCGGTATTGAGCAAGGCATCCGAAAGACTCGCGAGGTCTTTAGCCGGTTCTACGTGGACAAAGCAAACGCTAGTGAGCTGGTCAATCGACTGGGAAGATATCGGCGACGAGTCAACGCAGAAGGACAGGCCTCAACCCCAGTTCACGACGACGAGTCTCACGGTGCTGACGGTACACGATACCTTGCAATAGTGGCCGATCAGTTGACCAACGACACGCACAAGGTAAGTGATCCGTATTCCGGGTTCCGAAGGGCTTGGGCAGGGTGACACATGGCACGCAAGAAAGCCGCTAAGACCGAGGGCGACAAGCCCAAGCGCAACGAAAGCACCGAGCTAGTCGCTAGGGTTCGTCGGCGCTACAAGTCGATGGTCGATGCGGACCAGACCAACCGCCAAAAGGCCATGGCAGACCTCAAGTTCGTGAACGAGCCCGGAGCGCAGTGGGACACGAACATGACCAAGGAGCGGGGCGCTAGACCCTGCTACGAGTTCAACGAGCTGCGCATCAAATGTAAGAGAGTCATCAACGACATGCGGGCCAATCGTCCCCAAGCCAAAGTGAGAGGCTACGAGGACGCCGACAAGCAGATGGCCGATATCATCGAAGGGCTAACCCGCAACATCTGGAACACCTCTGACGCTGACACGATTATTGATAACGCTGGGGACTTTCAGGTAGGTGGCGGGTTTGGTGCTTGGCGAGTCGTGACTGAGTACGAATCCGACAAGTCCTTCGAGCAGGACATTTACGTCGAGTCGATCCCGAATCCCTTCTGTTTGCACTGGGATGAGGCGGCTAGAGATCCGCTGAAGCGTGACGCAGAGGATTGGATTCTCGACAATCGGATCAGCAAGAAGGCTTACGAAGCGAAGTACCCCGATAGAGAGCCCGTGAGCTTCGAGGGTAACGAGTTCGATGACGAGCACGATTGGGCGACCGAGGACGACGTAAGGATTGCGGAGTACTGGTACAAGGAGCCTGTAACGGTCACGGTCGTTAAGCTCTCAGACGGTCGGGTGATTGAGCGTGACGAGCTAGAGAAAGAGGCAGGGCTTGAAGCTGTTCAAATCATCGACGAGCGCGAGGTCAAGACGCATCGAATCATGATGTGCATTGTCTCGGGTGATGCGATCCTCGAGAAGCCTAAGGTGTGCGCTGGAAAACAGCACCGGTTCGTGGTCGTATTCGGCGAGCAGATGATCATCGACGGCAAGTGGCAGTACTGGGGTCTGCCGAGGTTTAGCAAGGACGCACAGCGCAACCTGAACCTGACGAATACCGCAGCGATGGAAGCCACAGCGAGGTGGTTGCAGGCCCCGTATTGGATGACCGCCAAGCAAGCGGAAGGGCACGAGAAGGGCATTACAGAGGCGTTCAAGCAAGGGTATCCCTTTGCCTTGTACAACGCCGATCCAGGCTCGCCCGGTCCTCCTGCAAGGACTGGCGGCCCCGAGCTACCGATAGCCATGCTCGAGCTCGGCACGAAGGCTTCTGAACTACTCAACTCCACCTCGGGCATCTACCAGACCAATGTCGGGGATCGCATACCGGGAGCGAAGTCCGGCCGAGCCATCATTGCGACGCAGCAGCAAGGGGAAATAGCCACCTTCAACTTCCAAGACAACATGGCGAAAAGCGTGCAGCGGACGCACGAGATATTTTTGGACCTGATACCGGAGATTTACGATACGCCCAGGGCTTTGAGGGTGCTGGGCGCGGACGGTACTGATAGCTACGTGCAGATCAATGAACCCGTGCCGGGTGAGGTTGATCCTGTCACAGGCACGCTGCAAAAGCTCAACGACGTGAGCCGCGGCAAGTTCGATGTGACGATTACGGTCGGCCCGAACTTCTCGACCAAGCGGCAGGAAGCGGTTGAGGTTTACGGGGAGATGTTCGCGAACAATCCCACGTTGCAGCAGGTCGCTGGGGATTTGTTCTTCAAGGCGATGGATGCGCCCTACGCTGAGGAGATTTCCGAGCGTATGAAGGCCATCTTGCCGCCTCAAATTCAGCAGATCGTGAACAAGGACAAGAAGGTACCGCCTGAGGTTGCCCAAGGCATGGCGCAAGCCGCTCAGGCGATGCAGCAAGTACAGCAAATGGGCCAGATGGTGCAGCAAGCCGCAGCAGAAGCCGAGCAGAAGAAGGCCGATGCGGAGAAGGCTGAGGCACAGGTTAGGACTGCCATTGCGGACCTAAAGACCCAGCGCGCCCAGTTCGAGGCACAGGTGGCCAAAGCCGATGCGAACTTCGCCAAAACCGAGGCGAATCTGTCGCAACGGTCGATGGAAGTGCAAAGCCAGGCCGGCGAGGATCAGCTCTCGAACGAGCGCGAGCAACTGAGCACGCAAGTCGCTCAGTCGTTGGCCGAGGTCAACACTCAGGTCGCCGAGTTCATGCAAGGCCACGTAGCGATGATGGCGGACATGCAAGCGAAGCAGCAGCCAGTAGTAGTCATACCTCCAAAGCCCAAGCTACTGCGGGTCGATATGGTCAAGGTCAACGGCAAGACCTCGGCGGTTCCTGTGTACGAGCAGGAAGCGTTGCAATAGTTGCCTGTTTAGGCTAAGTTTTAGCCAATCGTACCGATGCGAATTCATCGGGCTTCAATTCGCTCGAGAGGGCGCCACCTATGTCAACGACACCGGAGGCGCTTGCGCCTCAAATTGATGCAGACGTAAGTTCCACTGAGACTCAACCGGATGGTGCCGAGTCGAAGCCGGAAAACGAAGCCGCCCCATCACCGGCCGCTACACCGAGCAAAACTAGCGAGACTATTGAGCCCGAAACCAATCGGCTCAATGAGCGTTTTGCGGAACTGACGAGGTTACGGCGAGATGCTGAGCGGGACCGCGATCATTGGCGCGATCTAGCTATTCGAGAGAAGCAGAGACCGGTTGAGGCGCCACCGACTCCGATTGCGGAGAAAGTGAAGACCCTGGCCGATTTCAACTTCGACGAGTCACAGCATCAGGCGTACATCTCTCAGAACGCGGCCAAGGCAGCAACTGAAGCTGCCAAGCGTGAGCTGAGAGCCGAGCAAGAGCAGCAGCGAAAGCAGTCTGAGCTTGCCGAGTACACCAAACGGGTGAAGGATTTCGCGAAGGACAAGCCGGATTTCAACGAGATAGCGAACTACGCGCCGATATCCGATCAGATCGCCGAAATGGTGATTCGAGCGGAGCAAGGACCGGAGCTCGCTTACCACCTCGGAAAGAATCCTGATATCGCTACGAGTCTTTCGGCACTTCCGCCCTCTGTCGCCGCCTATGAGCTTGGAGCACTGGCGGAGCGTTTGAAGTACGAACGCGCTGCAGCCGCTAAAGCAAAAACCTCGCTCAGCAAGGCCCCGCCGCCTGTGCCGAAGATCGAAGGGTCTGACGCCGGGAATGTTGAGCAAGAGCCGTCCCAAATGACGACTGCTCAATACCGAAAGTGGCGGGCAAAGCAAATCTCCTCTCGCAAGGGATGGAGTGCCACGAGTTAAGGGGTTTTCTTAAATGACGCAGACGCTAGTTACCACGGATTTGGTCGCTCGTGAGATCCTTCGGATCGCACACGAGAAGGCCACGTTCACAGGCACCATCAGTCGGCAGTACGACAACAGCTACTTTGGGTCGGGAGCCAAGCACGGCAGCACATTGCGCGTGATGAGCCCGAACCAGTACTCGGTTCGTTCGGGTCGTGTGATGGACGTTCAGGACCAAGACGAGACGACGCAGACCATTACCGTTGCTACGCAGGTCGGTGTCGATATGCGGTTCAACTCCTCGGAGTTGGCGCTATCCATCGACAAGTTTGCGGAGCGGTACGTTGAACCTGCCACCTCAGTACTGATTTCGAGCATTGAGGGCACGGTTCTTCAGGGGGCGACGCAAGCGGTTTGGAACCATGTAGGCTCCGCAGGTACGGTCCCGGGCGCATCGGGTGACACGAGCATGATTGGGCAGGCACGGGCCAAGCTCAATCAGTACTTGGCACCGCAGGATAATCGGTCGATGCAGATCGACTCAGTGACGATGGCTTCTATCGTGAACGGCAACAAAGCGCTGTTCCATGATGGTTCGCAGGTCAAGGAGTCGTTCCTCGAGGGTTACTACTCTCGTGGGGCTGGGATGGACTGGTACGAGAACGAACGCATCTACGTCCACACCAACGGTTCAGACCACACCACGGTCACCATGAACGATGCCTCAATCGCTTCGGGCGATGTGGCGATGACCTGGGCGGGTGGTAACGTCACGCTGGGAACGGTGTTCACGTTGGGCCTAGCGGGGACGGCGCCGGTCTACTCCGTGCATCCTGAGACCAAGGTGGCTTACTCGCACCTTCAGCAGTTCGTGGCCAATGCTTCGTTCACCAACTCTGCGACGTTTGCGCCGGCGTACATCACGTCGGGTGCAAAGCAGAACGTGAGCGTATTGCCGGTCACGACTGAAGCGGTGACGCTGTTCGGTCTCGCTTCGACTTCGTACAAGAACGCCCTTGCCTATCACAAGGACTTCGCTGCGTTCGTGACGGCTGACTTGCCGGTCATGGCGGATGCCGCGCAGTGTACGGTGAGGCAAGAGGAAGGAATGTCGGTTCGCGTGTGGAAAGGCTCGGACATCCGGAATGACGAGCTCCTGATGCGTATTGACGTTCTTTATGGCTACAAGGTTCTGCGGCCCGAGTGGGCTTGCCGTATCAACTGCACCTAAGGGGTATCTTTCATGCCAACGACATACGAGCGAATTGATTACGGCAGTGTGGACGGTGCCCATTTTGGTGGGGCGGCCACGGACAAGATCGCGTTCTACGGCTTCACTCCGGTGACTCAACGGGCTGCTGCGCTTCAAAGCGGTTCCGGCGTCTCGGCTACCTCAACGGACTGGGGTACGACGCAGGCAGCGTGGGCGGTCGAGGTGACTGCTACGTTGACGGGTCTCGGTCTCTGGAAGGGCGCCGCGTAAGTGTCCAAGAAGGTTGTTTTCTGCGTGCCTAGCATCGCAGGACCGACCGCTCCGTTCGTCAAGGCGCTGGAGGAATCCTTACCAGCAGTCCTTGACGGCGGGGTTTGGACTGAGGGGTACGTTGAGGAAGTAGGCAATCCCTACATCTCCGCAGCTCGAGCGATGATGCTGCGCAAGGCCTTGGATGCTAAGGCAGATGCGATTGTGTTCCTCGACTACGACCTGTCGTGGGAACCGACTGCGATGCGCAAGCTTCTCGATACTGAGGGGGACGTAGTGTGTGGGGTTTACCGATACAAAGGCCAACCCGAGCACTATATGTGCAGCATCATCAGCGGTTCTGATGGTAGACCTTTAACCCGTGCGGACGGGTGTATCAAAGGGCACGAGATTCCGGCGGGGTTTCTCAAGATTACCCCTACAGCCGTCGACAAGTTCATGTGCGCCTATCCTGAACTGATGTACGGGCCGAAGTACAACTCGTCGCTGGACCTGTTCAACCACGGTGCAATCGACGGGATTTGGTGGGGCGAGGACTACGCCTTTGCTCACCGTTGGACCAAGAAGTGCGGGGACATTTGGATCGTCCCCAATCTGAATATCGACCACCACAAGGTGAACAAAAAGACCTATGAGGTAGAGGAAGTCTACCGAGGGAATTTCCATCAGTACTTGCTCCACTGTGATGGCGGAAGCGAATCGAGTAACCCACAAGCCCCGATGCGTCGAGTGGCTTAGGAGTCAACATGGCGAGCACGGGTCAAATAGCGTTCGAGGAAAGCGATTACACGGTAGTGGACGTCGCGACCGATTCGACTACGGTCTCGTCTCGACCTGCTCTGCTGTTTGGGGTGTACATCAACACGGTTCTGTCTGCGCATACTCTGCTGCTCACGGACGCGGGGACGACTGTCATCACGATTCCCGCGTCAGCAGCAGCGGGTTCGATGTACAACTTTCCGGGGATTCGATTCAACACGACGCTGATCGTTGATCCGAATGACGCTGCTACAGGAAATGTCACGGTGGCGTGGCGTCCGTGTAATCCGTCACCGGCGTAATGAGCACGAACATCCAAGTCGTTTCGGACGCACTCCGGCTGATTGGAGTGATTGCCGAGACTCAGCCAGCCTCAGCGGAGCAGGGTGAAAATGCGCTTAGGAAGCTCAACCAGCTCATGGAGACGTGGGCAGTGGATGGCGTGGAAATTGGGTATTTCGCACAGACTTCGACGACAGCAACGTGCCCTATTCCAGCTTGGGCAGAGCGTGGAGTTACCGCGCGACTTGCCAAGGCACTACTAGCCGACTATCCCAGTGCCCAGTTGTCGCCTGATTTGCTCGATGACGAGCAGAACGGCGTGGCTACCATTCGTCGAGTGGTTTACTACCAGACTCGCGAACCATTGGATATGTCGCACATCGGCTTGGGCGAGGGTAGTTACGACCGCGTAGACATTACGCAGGGGTGACGTGTGCCGTCACTCAGCCTACCCATTCATTCCTACCAGCTACGAAGCGCACAGGCTTCCACTGCTCGTTTGGTGAACTGTTTTCCTGAGGCCTTGCCGCAGGGTGCGAAAGTCCCTGTGATGCTCACACGCTCCCCAGGGCTCTCGAGCTGGGCGACCGTGGGAACAGGGCCAATCGAAGGGCTCCACAGCGATCACGGCTTGCTATACGTAGTTTCCGGGGGTGGGCTCTACTCTGTTACTTCTGGAGCTACAGCTACCTTCCGAGGTGCAGTCGGTAGTTCGACCGAGATCGACATGGATTCTAGCGATTCTGCAGTTGTAGTTGTTTCTCCCCCACTGGCCTACTACTGGAACGGGGCCACGTTCGCGCAGATCACTGACGCGGACTTTACAACGCGCGGAGCTGGTGACGTTGAATTCGTCGATGGCTACATGCTCTTTCGGGAGCCCGGCTCTGCGCGCTTTTTTGGCTCTGATCTGAACTCCGTTACCGCCTATGACGCTTTGCAGTTCGCGACGGCCGAGGGTGCATCGGATGATTTGGTAGGGCTCAAGGTAGACCATCGGCAGGTGTTTCTAGCGGGTGAGAAATCCTGTGAGCTTTGGGAGAACACTGGGGTTTCGGGGTTCCCGTTTGAACGAACTATCAACGGGTTTATCGAACTTGGGTGCTTGAACGGGAAAAGCATAGCCAAGCTAGATAACTCGATCTTTTGGGTAGCGAGCGATTACACGGTCAGGCGTTTGGATGGATTGACGCCGGCACGTGTCAGCACGCACGCGATTGAACAGTGGCTCAAAGATTCGGTAACACTCGCTAGCCTTCGAGGTTCGTCCTTTACCCAAGACGGCCACCTGTTCTACGTCCTTCGAGCAACCGAGGGATGCTTCGTCTACGACGTAGGAACACAGCTTTGGCATGAGAGGCAGACCTACGGCAGTTCCACGTGGAACTGGGGAAGCCCTGTTCAATTCGCGGGGAAAGTTTTAGTCGGCTCTACGACTTCCAACGTGATTGCCGAGCTCGATCCCACGGTATACACCGAACTCGATTCCACTTTGCGGATGGAATGGACCTATCAGCCCGTCTATGCCGATGGCACACGGGCGTATCATGAGCGTCTAGATATGATGATGGAGCGCGGTGTCGGCAACACGGTTGACCCCGGCAGTGACCCCGAAATCATGCTCGACCTTTCGGACGATGGAGGCAGAACGTGGCTCTCGCTACCGAACAAAAAAATAGGCCAGATCGGCAAGTACTCGCAGCGGTGCTCGTGGTCTGCGTTGGGGTCTTCGGATGCGAGGGTGTATCGGGGAGCGGTGAGCGATCCGGTGAAAGTCAAGGTGATGGATACGCAATTGCAGGTCAGGGGCGGGAGGGTGTAATGGCGAAAATACCGCTAAGCCCTGGCCGCATTCTCCCTCGTGATATGGACGAGCGCGAGTGGAGCCGATGGGCAATGCAGCAGACAACCACCGCGTATCGGTCTGGGCAAACCGGCTACAACACGGGAACGGGATTTTTTATCGGGGATGACAACGGCGTACCGAAGCTGTCACTTGGCGTTCCCAATGTGGCTGGAATTACATGGAACGGATCGACGTTCAGCATTTACGGCAATTTCACCTGGACCGACATATCTCCGGATGAAGTTACGCCGAACACATGGGACGGGTTTTCAGTTGATCCTACTGGAAGCTTCTATATGAAAAGCCTCTCTGGTCTGACGTTCCTTACTTCTGAAATTGAGATGAGCGGCACATCCGATCAGGTCTATTTTACTTTCGACGTCGATGAGTTTGACCCAGCAATCTCACTAGGTGGAATTGTGACGACTCCTTTCAGAGCGATAGACAATGGCACTGATGTGCTTGCGGTTGCAGAAATAGCTAACACCGGTACGTTCGTCTGTTCGAAGTTTAACGGCACGACCTTTGACCCGAACGGATGGACGAATAGCGGAACCAAAGGAATACCGAAGTTGACGACGTTGAGTTTTTACTACCCGTCGCACTTGTGGGCGTAGAGGATTAGATATGCCATGGTCAACCGTTGACGAATACAACCCCGCGACGCCGCTCCCGCAGGCGAGACCCGATCCATTTACGGTCCCCGCCGGCTATCAAGGACCGATGACGCCCGAGGTACTTGCTCAAGCACAGCAGCAGTACGCGCAGATCATGGCGCAGAACCAAGCCGGTCGAGACGCTTTGAATCCAATGAATCAGATTGCGTCAGGCACGATTCAGGTCTCGCCCGAGGTTGCTTTTCGCTATCTGACGCAGGCGTTACACGAAGGGAATACCCAGCTCGCGCAGCAGATACAGCAGCGGTACGGAATCACTCAGGACCAGTTGAACGCCGATGCTGCTGCTAACCCTGGCGGGAAGCGGTACAACTTCGGGGATGCGCTTGGGGCGCAGGCCAGGAGTGTCGGACCGTGGATCGGTTTGGGGATTGCAGGCGGAGGTCTGGCGGCTGCTGGGGCAGGGGGTGCAGCCGGTCCTACGACGGGTTATACGGGCAATGCGACCGTCTCTGGGGCTAATGCTGCTGCTGGGTCTGTAGCGCCTTCTGCTGCGTCCTACGCGCCGCAATTCTCTGCGGCTAACCTTGGGGCGACTGGGGCTAGCTGGGGCGCTCCTGCTGCGGCTACGGGGGCTGCTGGCGGGGCCGCGGGCGTGCCGTGGGCTAGCGGGTTTGGGAGTGCTGGGGCGGCGGCTGGTGGCAACTGGCTAGACCGATATCTGCCCTACATCAACCAAGGGGCTCAAACGCTTATAGGGGCGTATGGGGCCAATCAAGCGGCGGATGCTGAATCCGATGCACTACAAGGGGCAATCGACGAACAGCGCCGGCAGTACGACCAGAACCGACAGGACTTGATGCCGTGGATGCAAGCGGGGCAGGGCGCTTTGGGCAACCTCCAAAACCCTCAGGCTTCGTTTGCCGCGTCACCCGGGTATGAATGGGCGCGGAACGAAGGACAGAGGGATATCGGGAACAGCTTCGCCGCTCGAGGCGGGGCTGCTTCGGGTAATGCTCTAAAGGCGCTCACCGACTACAACACCGGACTGGCGCAGCAGGACTATGGAAACTGGTGGAATCAGCAATCCAACCTCGCGGGACTAGGGCAGACCGCGACAACCAACGTCGGGCAGTTCGGTCAGAATGCGGCGGGCAACATTGGGAACGCGATGGCCGGGCAAGGCTTGTCTCGATCTTCCGGTATCGCGAACCGTTACGGGGCAATCGGCCAGGGTTTGAACGACTCGCTTAGCTGGCTCTACCGTCGTAGACAGGGAGGATAAATGCCGCTTCCCTATAACTGGTATGAAGGCATTCGGGCGACCGATCCCGCGCAGATCAATCGCGAGATTTCCACTGATGCCATAGCGAAGAACACTGCGCAACGTCTGCCGCAGCAGAACCGCATGGATGATCTGGTGATTTCTGGCGCGGAGCAGAACCAATCGCAGTCACGGCGAGCGAACGCGCAGAAGATCGCCGCTAACTACTTCTCAGCGATTGCCCAATCTCCGACTCCGAGACAAGCCGCTGCACAGATGCTTGCGAGTCCGAATTGGTCCGCGGTGTCGCAAGAGCTCCAGTTGCCGCAGTTCACTCCTGAGGGCGAAACAGACGACTCGATCCGCGCTAAGTCGATGGACTGGGCGCGGGCGATGGGCTCGGAATTGGCGCAAGCACAGCAATACGGCGAGCCATACACTGGTCCTGGCGGATCGTTACTGCAACAGGGTCCTGGGGGTGAGATTCGTTCAATCGTTGGACGCGAACCACAATCGGCCAGTGGTGATAGAGCGCCGCCGGCGGGATATCGCCGCACGCCCACTGGCAATCTAGAGTTTGAGCCCGGTGGTCCTGCTGACCCGGCAAACAACGCTATGCCGTTGCGCAAGGAGTTTGAAAGCGTTGACGTAGTGAAAAACTATCGGAATGTGCTGCCTCTGTATCAGAGGGCGACCACCGCTCCTGACACGATGGCCGGCGACATTTCGGTGATCTATGCATTGGGAAAGATGTTCGACCCGACCAGCGTGGTGCGTGAGGGAGAGTTACAACTCTCGATGAACGCCGCGCCATGGTTACAGAAGATTGCATCCATGGCGAACGCTCAAATAACCGGAGAGGGCCGGCTGTCACCAGAAACACGCAAGGACATCATGGGAGCACTACAGGGGCAAGTCGATGCCTTCCGGGCGCCATACGAGCAGGAACGATCTCGCTACTCGCAATATGCCTCTAAGCTCAGGATCTCCCCGGAGGAGATCGTTGGACCAGATCCGGCTGCGGCGTTTCCGCAGGGCGGTTCTTCTGTGACAGAAAGCCGCGAGCAACGATTAGCGCGGTTACGCCAAGAAGTAGAGGCGCTTGAACGTGGCCGATGAAGTTGACGAAGAAATAGCGCTGCTTGAGCGTAAGAAAGCGGCACTTCTCAGCCGTCAAGGATCGGCTCGCGTAGGTGTCGCATCTACGATTAATAGTTTCGGCCAAGGTCTAGGGCTGGGGTTTTCAGATGAACTAGCCGCTGGACTTAAGGCGGGGGTAACGGCTCCGTTCAGTCCAAGGACGTTTGGGGATATCTACAAAGAGCAGCTAGGCACTGAAACAGCCAACCTTGCGGCATCACGCGAGAAATATCCAAAGCTATCCACGGCAATGGAAGTGGCCGGCGGCGTGACATCTGGTATTGGTCTACTGAGGGGGGCTGCGGCATTGCCTGCTCTAGGAAGGTTTGTGGCAAGGGCGCCGGCTCTAGCCAGGCTCATTGGTCTAGGAGCCGCAGAGGGCGGTGTATACGGCGCTGGAAGCGCGAACACATCTGGGGTGTCGAGGACTCGCGGGGCAGCAACAGGTGCCGCTATCGGTGCTGTAGCGGCGCCTATCGGTGACTTGGTCGCTAGGGGAATCGGGAAGGGAGTCCGATCTGGGGCTGGACTGCTTGGGCGTGCTCTGTCGAATACACCGGAGCGCCAGGCCGAGAGAGTGATTTCCAGGGCGGTTCAGGCCGACGAGCTCGGCGAATCGTCCATCCGAAGCGAGCTCAAGCGGTTAGGTCCGCAGGCTAGGGTGGCTGATTTGGGCGAGAACCTTTCCTCACTAGCTAGGGAAGTCACTGCCAGACCAGGGCAAGGCAGAACACTGGCAGCTTCTATCCTGAATGACAGACAAGCGACGCAGCAGAATCGTTTGCTATCGGCTGCTGGGTTCAAAGGGAATTTGGATGACTTCCAGAAGTCGTTCCGCGAATTAATGGCTTCTCGTATATCTGTTGCAGACCCTTTGTACAAAGAGGCATACGAGCAGCCGCTAACGATCACTGACAAATTGCGGGAATTGGTCAACCGACCATCGCTGGCCGCGGCCATGAAAAGAGCCGTCACCAAAATCAAGGACGAGCCGAACTATCGCGGGCAATTGCACTTGTTCCAAGTAGCCAAAGAGGAACTAGACGACCAAATCGGGACCGCGTTACGCAGTGGATCGCGGAACGAAGCACGGCGGCTGACCTTGCTCAAGGGCGAGTTACTGTCAGAGCTCGACTCACAAATACCGTCATACAAAGCGGCGCGCGAACTGTTTTCCGGTGAGGCCGCAATGCGCGACGCTGCCAATCTTGGCCGCTCTCTGTTGACGACGCGAGTTGATTTAGACGCCGCAGAAATGGCAGTGGATGCAATGACCGCTGGCGAGCGTCAGTCATTTCAGATCGGTGCGTTGCGAGGCATGATAGATAAACTAGAGTCCACGCCTCAAAACCGGAATGTAGCGGGTAGATTGGTCGAATCGACGAGGGCTAGAGATATTCTGCGGCTTGCGTTCCCTACCTCCGAAAGGTTCAGGCAGTTCGTCGAAACGGCAGAGGCAGAATCGCAATTTGCCTTTACCAGAAACAGAGTTCTTGGAGGGTCGCCCACTGCCAGGATTCTGGAAGGGGGCGCTGATCTCGACCAGAACATCGGAATAATGGCGCAGCTCGCGAGCGGACGTGATCCGGTTGCAGTGGGGATTCAACTGATTAGCAAGCTAGGGCTTGGCAAGGCGTCTCCAGAAACACTCGAAGAAATCTCGCGTATTCTTTTTAGTCGTGACCTTCCGGCTAGACAGGTGCAGAGAATGACACCGCAGATTGCAACGCCCATCATTGCACCGCTCACTAGGCAGGCTGGAGTAACTGGTGGCGTTAACGCATTAGTAGCCTCCGGGAACGCGGATACTCGAAACTCTCTTCCGTAAAGGAACCTCATGAGCACCGGAAGTCTACTTTTCCCCGTGGGTTACGCCCCGCTAGACGGTGGCGCGGCTGTTCCCAGTGGCAAGCTCTACTTTTCAAGGACCGGAACTGCGACAGCGCAGGACACCTACACCGATTCGGCTTTGACCACTGCGAACTCGAATCCGGTGGAGCTGAACGCCGAAGGTTATCTCGACACGCTGGTATACGGTGATCCCTCGACTGGGTTCGATTACCGTGTGAAGTTCACGACCTCGGCCGATGTGCAGATATGGCAGGTCGATGATGTAGTCGTAGACGGGGCGGACACTGCATCATTTACCTCTGGAAGTTTTACGGGGACGGTTACTGGCTACGCAACTCCACCTACAGGAACCGTGACTTATCGCGTGTTCGGCAGTTCTGACGGAACGGGGAAAACAGTCACGCTCTACATTGCGAGTGCTATTACTGGAACGTCTGACGCCACCGCAATGACCATGACCGGACTACCTGCAGCAGTCACTCCCTCTATTGCTGTTTCCGTTCCGACCATCGTCACAGATAACGGCACGGTCGTGATTGCTTCCGCCTCGATTGCAGCCGCAGGAACAACGATCACCTTTGCGTGCGATCAGCCTTTCTCGTCTACGGGGTTCACGGCATCCGGTACAAAGGCGCTAGCCGCCGGCTGGACTATTTCGTATCCGATGTGAGCCAGCAGATATCAATAGTTCCCGACCTACCGGTAGTCGATGCGTACTCCGGGGCTCGAGCGTCTGTGTGGTTTCGGGATCGCTCAACTTCTGCTGCGATCACTCCTAGCACCGTACGATATCGTGTCGATTGCCTTTCCAACGAACAGAATGTCATTAATTGGACGAGCGTCACGCCGGCAAGCTCTGCGACGATTGAAGTCCCTGGTACTTTGAATGGCATTATTGACGAGGAAAACGACTACGAAACCCGCCAGCTACTCGTCGAGATTGATGCGGGGCTCAGTACCCAAACCGTCAAAGCGGCCACGTGGAAGGTGCAAAATAACCGCATCTACGAACCTATGACCAACTTCAACGAAGCCTTACAGGTTGAGCCTTACTACCCGATCACGGCAGAGGAAATAGCTGCCGTCGTTACGCCTGTAATCTATTCGTACCCTCCTGGGGATGTTAGGCGCTATGGATTCACTGCCGTGGCTGGGGTTTATACCGTTGCCATTCCTACCGACATTTCTACCCTGCAAATTGCCCTTGATCTGCTTTTTGTGCGGCCAGCCTATGGCGAAATCATTGAGCTTAAATTCGACTCCGCACACCAACCTTCTACGAGTGTCCTGATTCAGCATGGAGATTACGCGCACTTCCGCATCACTTCGGTAGACGCTGAGGTCACTCTCAGTTCGTCATGGACGCCGGATAGCTACTTCATGCGAGGGGTCAACTGCCGGATGCCGCAGTGGGGAATCCTGCTCGATTGTAACGGCGAGGACACCGGCGGCAGTGGAACGGTAGGCAGTGGGGCTCTGTGCGTTGAGGAAGGATCAACCCTCAACTTCTACGGCACAGGGAAGGGCGTCAAGAATGCCGGCGGCACTTCCAGTAACCTGTTCGTCTACCGTAACGGAGAGGTGACTGCAGACCGACCTGTATTCACCGGTGCAGGTCAGCACAACGTGTGGGTCACTCATCTGTCCCGTGCGTATCTCGAGCGCGGCGACTTTCGAGGCGCAGGGGACGCTAACGTCTACGTTTCCAGAGCTTCAACGCTCTACGCGAACGGCTCGGATTTCTCAGATTCAGGGGCCGAGGGGCTTCTCGTCCGTCGTTCTTACGTAGTCGTGGAACCGTTCGGCGGGACTAACACCGTCTTTGACAACAACGGCGGAACGCACGCGATTGCCGCCGAACAAAACTCAACGGTTTGTGCCAATGCTCGTCTGCCTGATGTGGTGGTGATTTCTAACGCTGCGGTTCACGGCATTAGCTCCACCGAACAGAGCATTGTGAATTTTCGTCAGAATACGTTCGGAGCAGTGACGAACGATTGCATGCGAGCGACTGACGGTGGGGTGATTTATGCTGAGGACGTGGTTATCCCTAGCAGCGTAGTGGTTGGTGGGCGCGGGATTTACTGCGACTCAGCTGAAGTCTGGGCCAAGACCATCGACATTCAAGGTGTTGGAGGCGTGGGAATCTATGCGGAGAACGGCGGGCGGGTCTACGCGGTAGACGCCGTAGTTACGGGCTCCGGTGGCGCCGCAGACGTTCAAGTAGCGGACGGCGGCGAGATCGTCATCACAGACGGCACTGTCGGCACGTACGGCAACACGCCGAACATTCGATTTGGGCAAAACGGCACCATCGTCAACGCGTACCTCCCGGAGACCGCGACGGGGACGTTCACACTCGACGGCGGAAATCCGAGCACGATCATAGATTCGACAGCCGGGGCAGTCACCGGGACGCTAGGTAACGGGCTATACGCTGGCTTCATGAAGACGATCCGCATGAGCAATTCGTCGAACAGCTCCACTGTCAGTGTCACGAACCACATCCTCGCTAACCCGACCGTCTACACGTTCAACTCCACGACCGATCTTCTGATACTGGTCTGGATGGGAACGCGCTGGGTCACAGTCTACAGTAACGGCGTATAAAGACGAATGGCCGATCAAGTCGCACTCGTAGCTGAGTTACCCCTGGTAGACGCTTGCTCGGGTACGACGATCAATGCGTGGTTTCGCGATCGTGCTACTTCGACTGCAAGTACTCCGAGCACGATTCGTTACCGTGTGGACTGCCTGACCAACGGTCGCAACGTCATCAACTGGACGAGCGTATCGGCAGCTAACTCGGCGGTGTTTGAAATCCCTGGTACTCGTAACGGAATAATCGCCAATGGGAACGACTACGAAACCCGCCAGCTCATGGTGGAGCTCGACACCGGGCTAAGTACTCAGGTTCGCAATGCGACGACGTGGAAGGTCAAGAACAATCGAACCTTCGAGCCCATGGTCGATTTCGACGATGCGCTGTTGCTTGAGCCTTACTTTCCGATCACGGCCGCAGAAACCGCCGCGAGTGTCGAGCCTACTGCGTACATCTATCAGGCAGGGGATGTGCGACGGTATGGAGCTGCATTGGATGGCACAACGGATGATGCCCAGGCGTTGCAAGACGCAATCAACTCGAACGCCGAGGTTTTCGGCATCTTTGGCACCTTGGCAGTCGCGTCTCAAGTCGAGTTGAAAAGCAACCTCACCATTAAGGGCGAGGGCTATCACACGTCGAAAATCAAAGCGACTGCTAACACCTTCTCGGCTCTATCAGACAATGCGGTGGGGCTCTCGAACATACTCATCAAAGACCTCGGGATGGAAGCCTCTAGTGTAGGTTCATCGAATCGGTGCATCTGGCTCGATGCGGACACAGGGGATGTTTCGACGAATATCACTATCGAGCGTTGTCGGTTCACGGCGGTATTCCGAGCCGTGGAGATTGATCGCGGAATCAACGTCAAGGTCCGGGACTGCACGTTTCAAGACTTGGGCGGGATTGGGGTCTACGTTGGCGAGTCGGTGGCCAAGGGATACTCCGAGAAAGTGTCAGTAACAGGTTGCACGTTCAACGACAACGGCGGGGCGGATATCGAAGGGGGCGTAATTGTTGCTTATGCGGACGAGGTGGATATCAGCAACAACCACTTTGAAAGCGTTGGGGCGACTTCAGGAGCGACCAATCTCTACCATGCCACCTATCTGCGAACCTGCACTCATGGGGTATTCAACAACAACACCTATAAGACTATCCGTGGAGGCGCGGCGATTCACGTCTTTTCTGACGTTGGCGCCGGCGAGGTTACTAACAAGCACATCACGATCTCTGGGAACGTCATTACCGACTGCACAACCTACAACGGCATTCGGTGCGATCAGGTCGAGGGATTGACGGTTACGGGGAACACGGTGAAGGACTGTTTCAGTAACGGAATGTATCTGACCGATATCTCGGGTCTGACAGTCACGGGGAACGTGCTACACAACAACAACGACGAAGAGGCGAGCGGCATGTTGGCCGCGTGTGCAATACGGCTACAAGATATCGTAGACGGGTCTATCACGGGGAATGTGGCGAGAGAGACCGAGGCATCAGCGGCAGAATACGGTCAAGGTGGGTTTGTTCGCGTCGAGGGGACGAACACCGACCTTGTAATCTCTGGGAACACGTTCACCTTCTCAGGAGCTTCAAACGGGTACTACTTCTGCGAGGTCTCTGGAACGCTTGATAGGACGTGTTTCACGGGGAACATTCAACGCGGGGCTTCAGCCTTCTTGAACGAAAGCGGAACCGTCACCGATGCTTCGTTCTTCGGCAATGTGATCTCGGGTAACGGCGGGACGTTTCTAACGCTTGCGCAGTATCACAAGTTTTCCGCTAGGGGGAATTTCAACCAAGGCGCTCCCGAGGTTTACGAGTCGGACGGAACGTACGTCACGGCTCGATTGTCGGCGGCTCCGGTTGCTGGAGATTGGATACAGGGCGATATCGTTTGGAGAACGACTCCCGGAGCAGGGTTTGAGCCGGGGTATGTTTGCACGACTAGCGGAACGCCCGGAACGTGGAAAGCAATGGCTATCCTCGCAGCATGAGCCAGCAAATCTCCATCAAACTGAGCGAACACTTCCGCCTGCACGAGTTCACGCGCTCGGAGTACGCCGCGCGGAATGGAATCGACATGACGCCTCCAGCGAGTGTCATTGGAAACCTCGCGAATCTGTGCGGCGAAGTCCTCGAGCCTTTGCGCGCGTCGCTCGGTCCTCTTTACATAAGCTCAGGATTTAGACCCCAAGCGGTCAATCTCGCTATCGGTGGAGCGCCGAATAGTGATCACCTGCGAGGCATGGCGGCAGACTTCATTGCGCTAGACCATCCCATCGAGCACACGGCCAAAATAGTGCGTGGTCTGGCAAGTTCACTACCCGTTGCGAAGATCATTTACGAATACGGGCAGTGGATACACGTATCGTTAGCGCCGAATATCTCTGTCCCTGCACGCTCGCTTTTGGTAGCCTCACGCGAGGCAGGACAGACTGTGTACAAGAATTGGAGCGCAGCGTGAAAAGCTCGACTAAGGACTTGTGGTGGTTAGGGGTTGCGGTGCTGTTCACTGTGACCTTTACGTTCATGACCATGAGCGCATGGGCGGGCGATGATAGGCCCGGAATACCGAACACACCGAGGACGGGCGAAAACATCCCGAGCACCACGGCGGACGCTTTGTCGGCGTCGAGCTCGAGCGCCACGGCAAACCCGACACTGACGGCCAACTCCGGTGGTGGGGCGAGCAACGCGAACCTGTACGAAAGCACCGACTCGCTAGGGCTCGCGTTCGGCAATGAAGCACCAATTCCCTACGGTGCGACTCCTGAGTGCTACGTACCCGGCAAGGGCCTTAAACGGGCTCAAGGCTGGGTGTTCGGTCTCGTCCAGCTCTCTGCTGTGCTGGAACGTGATGCGACCTGTATAGACGACCTACGGGCCGCTAGAGCCCACGCAGAGACGATGGCAAGGCTACGGCTGGAGAGCATCAACGCTGAGGCAGCCGCCTCCAGGGCAGCCACAGAAGCCTACAAGGCGTCCTCACAACGAGCCCTATCCGAGTGTGGGTGGGAGGAGATATGCGCAGCTTCCAAGTAGCTCTGCTCTTGCTCGTCTCGTCTGGCGCCCATGCTGCCGGGACTGGCTCTACTTCGTTGCTCTGGACCCCCGCCACGAGCTACACCGACGGCACGTTCATGGTCCTGCAGAATCAGCGGATCTACGCCGCTCGAGACGCCAACGTAACCTGCGGAACGGCGCCGGCTTTAGCCTCTTTCGTGCTGGTCGCTTCTGTAGCTTCCGGGATCGCGTCGCACGTCTACAGCCAGCAGTACAACGGCGGCTGGTACTTCTACGCCACTTCGGTTGATGTGTTCGGCAACGAGTCAGACCCGTCCAACATCGTGTGCAACTCGATCAACTTGAACGGCAACTGGCAGCCGCCTGGGCAGGGTGTGAAACCGCTGCCGCCCGGACAGCTTAGGAAAGCGGAGAGCTAGTGGCCCTCGATCCATTCACCATTGGGTGGAAGATTTGGACGACGGTACGTCCGTGGCGAAGATTGAAGGAAGCACGAAATCGATCACGAGCAAGGAAGGGCAAGTCGCCTCTTCCAATCACCGAAGAGGATGACCTCATGTTACCGAAAGGCACGCAAACTTACACAGGCCTAGCCATTCTGATTCTGACGCCGCTAGTGGCGAAGTACGGCATCGGCTCCGAGGATCTGTCACTCTGGGTGACGGCCATAGGCACGGTGATCGGCGGCATTCTCGGCATTCTCGGGCGCATCCGTGCTGGCAAGGCCGCGTAGTTCCGATCTGATGCACGGAGGCACGATGTGGGACTCATCCCCTTACTCAAACTTTTGTGGGATTCCAAAATCCTCACCACCGCATCGGGGTATGCAGCCTTGATCCTTCTAGGTTACTTGTACTTGTTCGAGATCAATCCTCTATCGGCAGAGGTCACGGACGTTAAGGATGCTGTGGTGGACTTGCAGTTGTCGAGCTTCGAGCAGAGGCTGGACGCTGCGTACTCTGCTCTGTGCATGAATCCCGGCGACCCGGCGATCCTAGAACGGATTAGAGAGCTCCAGCAGGATTACCAGCGACTAGCGGGCGGTCGGTACAACCCGCCTGACTGTAACTTGCTGCTGAAACTCAAATGACCTCCGCTCCGGGTAAGCTCGGCAAGTCTTACCCGGCAAATGGCAACATTTCAAGCAGCAACACCGCCCCGACCGCGCAAGCGTCTATCGTCGGGGATCGGTTCGGGTGGATTGTCGCGCTGCTGATTGGCATTGCCGCACTCGTGCTAGCAGTGGTCGCTATGTACGTCGTGAAGGACGCGCGCGAAGCGGTTAGAATAGCCAATGAGGCTTTGCAGCAGTCCTCGCGAGCAATGGAACGATCTAACCTGACAGAGCGCGAATCCCGACTAGCTCAAGAAGATTTGATGCTGCTACGTTCTGCGGTGAAGGCTCACGGAATCCACACCGAAACGGCTGGCGATCACGAATAGGAGCGAATGTGGCGCACGACATTATCATCTGCGGCGGGGCCGGTGAAGTCACTGGCGAAAAGACTATCAAGATTTACACGCACACTCGGGCGGACATTGCGATTCGCGTCAGTACTGCCGGACTAGACTCGGTGAAACACGCCCAGCTCGAAAAGCTAGTCAAAGATCAGGTGAAGAAACTCCGCAAGGGCATCGAAAGGATTACGGGCGATGAGTACTACTATCATCAGCCGCACGCGGAGAACTTCTAAACCGCTTGCCGAGATTGTCCGGCGGTAGCAAGTCCGGTTCGTTGCCGTCCAAAGCCAAACGCATCATGTGGAACGCGGTCATAGCACGAGAATGCCAAAGCTCATGGTTCACGTCTTGCTTCATCCACCGGTAGCGAGCGGCCATTGCAGCTAGGCATCTAGCTAGGTGGCGGTAGTAGGCAACCTTAGTCACCTCAGTTCACCGATGAGCTTGAGGTCGTACACGTCCTCAGTGCGCGCGACCATTCGCAATATAGGCATTTCCACACCCCGGCGCCGCAGCGTGATAGTCGTCACGCCACCGGTATCAGACTGATCGAGTTGAAGCTCCTCTCGTGATGCTGCGACGATCGCGTCAATAGGTCCAGCGTGCCATCCTGATCGCAGCCTAAATGGGCGCCCGAACAGATCGTAGCTCTCCTCAGAGCCTCCCCACTCGATTGCCGTGCAGTAGTAGGCGACGCGGGTCATTGGCGATCCTTCAGTGCTTCTTTGGCAACCTCTGCCGCCTGGCTAAACGCTCTAGCAGCACCTAACTCGTGTGCCCAATACTGGTCGGGAAGCCGATTAGTTAAGCCGTCGTAATCGCTGTCAGATGGTCCTAGCAGAGTCAATCCGCCCATTTGCGCGATAAGTTTCAGCGACACACTCAGCCGCTCGTTCTCCTTCCGCAGCTCGGCGATTAGCTCGGCAGCTTGTTCAACCACCACCATTGCCGTGTGTTGCTTTACGTCTGAGAGGATTAGCCGCACGTCCTCAAGGCACGAAAGGATTTGCTCGGTTGATTGTTCGTCGCTCATAGCGTCCCGTGCTCCTCAAACTGTCTAATGTTGTTGGACACAAGTGTCTAATCACGGCTTTTGCAGATAGCCGCATTCAGCGCAACGCCGCCACTCTTTGTTCGCCTCGGCCAACTGCTGCCGAGCTTCGTCGCGTTCTTTGATAAGCCGTTCGCTGTCCATCCATCCGCCGAGGTTATACGCATTGAGCAGCTCTCTAAGCTGCGCGCACGAGTTCAGTAAGCTCTCGTTCTCGGCGTCTAGTTTCGAGTGTGCGTGCCTCAGCCTCTCCACCTCCTTCCGCAGCTCGGCGATTTCGTCGGCGCAGGCGGTTAGCACTGCTGCAAACGCAGAATGTACTTCGTCTTTGACCTCAATCCCTGTCGGTGTTTTAAGCTGCCTCAACAACTCCGCAGCGCGACTGTCCCACGTTTCAAACTCCACGTTATCGTCGCTCATAGCGTCCCGTGCTCCTCAAAACTAGCTTCCGTCCTCGGTCCCGCTGCCGGCTTTAGGCACTGATTCATGGCGATGGTTAACAGCTTGTCGTTCATCTGGTCCTGCTGGTAGTCGAGCCAGGTCATAAACGAGCTGTAGACCGTCAGGGCGGCAATGATGGACAGGAGGGCGGAACGGCTCATGCGCCTAGTTCCGCTTTGCGGTCGGTGTAAAATATTTCGACGTCTGGGGACGGCATCTGGTCCCTTTCTGCGAAAGCGTGCTGTACTAGCGTCCAGGTCGTTTCTAGGGACTCTAGGGACGCGCTAGCCCTTAGGGCTTCCACGGACCAGGGGTCTAGGTCGATCTCGGCTGCTGGTAGGCCCTTAGGGGCGTCCAATAGCTTTTTGATGGCTGACCGCTCCCACGACCGCAGGTGGTCCCAGACGAATAGCTGTTCTTCGCTCTTTAGGCCGTTCCAGATTGACCGTAGGGCGTCGCCGTCCGCTGCCTTGGTCGATTCAAGGAGGCCGTCTATGATCGTCCGTAGGCGAACTGGGGCGATCTTGGCGGGGGTTACGTCGATTGCCTCAGCGGCTAGGATTCTCTCGCCCTCGTCCGGGTCATAGATGCCAGCAAAGGCAAAAGCCAGCCGGGCGCACTGAATCATGGCCTTGTGGCGAAGCATCCGCTTGGGATGCGTCTGCCACGGGTCGGTGCCGCGCTTGCACTCCGCCATGTACTCTGTGACCACGGTCGGGTGGCTGCGGTCCTTGCGGTACATCTTGCACGTGCAGGATTCGTCCGTCTGCTCGAAGTCCATCCCGTCGAACTGCGGGTGCTCATTGATGATGCGCGCCCAGCCATCGACGCCGACAATCGGCACGATTCCTTGGCGGCTGGGGAAGGCGTAAATCTCCTTAAGCCAGGGGTTCAAGTTATGGGCATCAGCCACGATCAGCAGCGCGGCCATTTGCTCTGTGGTCACTTCGCCTTTGAAGGCAGTGGCCTTGAGTGTCGCCATCATCTTGTTGGGCTCGATGCCGTACTTGTTGGCGAACTTCTCGACCAGGCTTTTCCGCTCCGCTCGAGCGGTGGCTACTTCCTCGGCTGTGATGACGTTTTGTTTCGGTTCGTTCATGGTGTCAGTCCTTCTAGTTCGATGACGGCGGTGCGGATTTCGTCGCACTGCTGTTTCAGTTTCGCCAACTTCTCGCGCTTTTCCTTCGGCCAAAACCAGCTAAGGTCTAACATCCCTTGATGCCTGAGACCTTGCAACGCAGCGAGCGATTGCAGCCGGTAGAATCGCAGGTACAGCCGCAGGAGTTTGTCTTCTTGCTCGGTCGGTTCGGTAATCATGGGGTTTGTTCCTCAAGTTGTTCGGTGCAGTACTTCAAAGCGCGAGTGAAAAGCTCCTCGCGTACCTTTTCCGGGGGCATGAATTGACGGGCCATGAAATCTCCGACTCTCGTGTAGACCAGCGGCAAAGGGCGCAAGCCGTCCACCTCGAATTCGAGCTGCCATAGGCCGCAGGTGACAAGTCCGGTTTTCACAAGTCCTCCTCGTAGGGCTCGACGGTTCGGTAATCCGGCGGCTCATACGGCCCGCGGTAAATCGCTACCACTTCCTTCGGGCGAACGGCGTAGGGGAGGTTTATGCCACCGCAAATGTGGTAGCTATCCTTACCCTTGGCTCGTAGGAACAGTTGAGCGTCTTCGATCTCAAGGAATTCTGCTATGCGCTCGGTCATGGTTCTATCCGCTCCACAATCACGCACAAAGGCCGCTCGCCAGTCTCATACGGAACACTTGCCACATGGTCGCAGACGTCCTCACGAACGGCAGAAACCACAGCGACTCCCATAATGAGAAACCCAACGGCCAGAAGTCCGAGGATGAATAGGGCGGCTAGGCGTCTCATTCGGATTCCTCCAAAACCTGCTCTAGCAACTCTCGGTTCTCTTTCTCTCGATCAGGGGAAAGAGGGGGCAGTTCACCGTATTCCCACAGACGGTCGATCTCGGCGTCTGTCATGAATGCTGGGGTCTTGATTGACACTTCTTTCTCCAATGGATTTGCAGCGCTGGTGGGGTAGTCGCGGCTTTCTGTACTGTCCATCCACGCTTCAGCCGATCATGGAAAGTTGTTCCAGCAATTCCGTTGCGCTTTGCGACAGTAGATGCCACCTCGCCAGCAATTTTCACTGTGTTTCTATGGTTACGATTTTGATCGGCCATAGAAGCCCAGCGGCAGTTGTTCGGATCGTAACCGCGGTCGTTATCGTCGCGCTCAATCGTCAGATCTCTTTGATAACCGTGCGCCACGGCCCACGCCCGGAATACCGCATAGTCTTGCCACGCCTCGCAAACCGAAATTCCACGGCTGCCGTAATATGGCTGATCCTTGTCGCGGCAGCGCTCGCGCATTCCGATCCATACTTTGTATAGCCTGCACGGGCGCTCTGTGCCTGGCACAATCCTTACCCACCCGCGAGCTATGCTCGCAGCGCTCTTATCTAGAGCTGCTTGGCGTAAAGCTAAGAGTGAATTTGGACTGCCATGAAAAACAGCAGAGTCTATGACGAGACACCCGCATGATTTCGTGTTGCGATTTTTGAGGTGGTATCCGAGTACCGTCGTCTCCGTGCCGCAGTCACATCGACACAACCATCGCCGCTGGCCGTGACGGTTTTTGTTTGCTGGTTTCAGCACAAGCAGCCGAGCAAACTTCTGGCCTTCTAGCTGAAGGGCGGAGGGCATTACGGCGTCACTCCAAGGCTTTTCATGTGCGCCACGAGCTCGTCACGCTCGCGCAACGCTTGCAGCTCAACAAGAGCCTCGCAAGCCATCGCGCAGAACGCGGCCGATTCGTACTGCCCGCGAGCCGCAAGACTGGCGCCGATGCTTTCCATCTGCTCGGCGAGCTGGGCAGCGTTGTAAATCTCGTCCCACGTCGGGGAGTCTGGCGTGCCGTCCCAATCATGCGCGTCGCTGTACTTGTCGAGGTCGGTGGTCATTGTGTTACTCCGTGCCGCAGTTCGCGGTAATCAGCGGAAGCCTCGTCGCGCGTTTCAAACGGTCCCATTGGTTCCTCGCAATCCTCATCGCGCCAGAACCACGCGCCGTCAACCCAATAGATCAGGCCGATGATTTGCTGCGATGTGTTTAGCGGTAGGTGGTTCATGTGGGCTGCTCCTTGGTCGATGTGCCTATTCTGCACAACACAGAACACTTGTCAAGCAGTTCGGCGAATGCTAGTCTAGCGCCATGATGACACCGCAGACCCTTCTCCTCAATCTAGCGAAAGAGGACACATGGCGGGAGCTTGGCGAGTTTTTCGACTTGCCGGCTTCCTATCTCCACGATGTGGCGCACGGCAAAAGGCCAGCTAGCGAGAAGCTACTGGATAAGCTGGATTTGGAGCGCGTCGTCACCTATAGACGCAAGCGGGCATGATCGCTGCACTCTTTGTCGAACGTAACGGCATCTATGCCGGACTGCCTGGCGTCGAGCTATGGGACCAGGCTCGAGACGCGCGCACCTACGCCGGTCCTTACCCGGTCGTAGCCCACCCTCCCTGCACGCGCTGGTGCCAGCTTGCGGGGCTCGTGCAGCACCGCTACGGCCATAAGGTAGGCGATGACGGCGGCACGTTCGCTGCGGCTCTGGAGGCTGTGCGGCGCTTTGGCGGCGTGCTCGAGCATCCCGCCTACACGCTCGCCTGGAAAGCGTACGGACTGCCTAAGCCGAAACGTGGTTTCTGGCTAGGCACTCGCGAGATTGGGTTCGTGACGCAGGTCGATCAAGCTAACTACGGGCACCGGGCGCGCAAGTCCACATGGCTCTTTGCGAGCGGTGTCTGGCCCCTGCCGTCTCTGCGGTGGGACAAGGCGGTAGGCACGGCGTGGACGAGCTACTGTGGCAACCACGGCTCACGAGAGCTGCGGCTTTCAAAGAAAGAAGCCAACGCCACGCCGCTCGAGTTTCGCGACGCCCTGCTGTCGATAGCGAGGCAGGTTACGCGGCTTCCCGTTCCGGCTCATCCAGCTCGCCGAGGGTGACGATCATGGGAACAGGTTCAACCACGATCACCAGCTCATCGGGCTCAAAGGTTTCCGGTGCCCGGATGGGCTGCAAGTCCTCGAGACGAACTATGCGCGGTGACGTTTCGTGACGCATGGTGACGCCCTCCAAACAGCAAAGCCCCTTTCGGGGCCTTGCGACTACTCCTCCAGTGGAGTAGATTTCAATTCGTCGGGTCTGGATTGGCGTCCAACCGGCAGCAAGTGTAACGAGCACTCACTCCTTCACCGACTTGCCGCCAGTTTAACACAAGCCAAATCCGACCGTGCAAACGGGCGGGAAATCATAACG